>ENA-UOVV01000111-UOVV01000111.1-compost-metagenome-genome-assembly--contig:-NODE-111-length-123864-cov-18.920087_pt1 | contig 123864 bp, 105 predicted proteins | sample MGYA00238155_ERZ761577 | MGnify/ENA primary metagenome ERZ761577 (study PRJEB28898, sample SAMN06268775) | compost metagenome | isolation source: Emeryville, CA | place: USA:Emeryville, CA...
CAGCTATAGCGTGGCGGGAAAAAAAGTCCTGGATTCTGCAGTGTTGAGCAATGGGTGTTTCCGTTTTGAAGGGCAGGTTGCCGCCCCGGTTCAGGCGGTCATTTCACTCAAACACGATGAAAAGCCCGCGGGTAAATATGGTTGGGCCGATTACAACAGCTTTTATCTGGAAAATTCAAACATCTTGTTGACGGCGGAGGATTCCGTGAAACATGCTGTAATAAAGGGCTCACGAACCCACGACGAAAACATAATTCTGGCGCGGATGCGGCGCCCCTATAAACGTTCTGCCGATTCGCTGGTGGCGGTTTACAATGCCATGACTAAGGAAGAACGCAACGACAGCTCCTTCCGAAAAGCCGCCGGTGTGTTGATGGAAAAAACAACGGCCGGATACAACACCGTTTCCCGGGAGTTTATGGCGAAATATCCGGATTCCTATATTTCGTTGCTGGTATTCAATGAAATTGAGTTGGGCTATAATTTCGATCCGGAAATTGCCGAACAGAAGTTTGCGGAGTTCCCGGAAAGTTTGCGCACGTCGTCCCTCGGACGGAAGCTGGCGGAGAGAATCGAAATCGGTAAAAAGACCAATACGGGGGTTCTGGCTCCGGATTTTGTTCAGAACGACACGACCGGAAAGCCGGTTAAGCTTTCCGATTTCCGTGGAAAATATGTTCTGCTCGATTTCTGGGCTTCCTGGTGCGCACCGTGCCGAGCTGAAAATCCAAATCTGCTCGCGGCCTACAACAAATACTCGGCCCGGAACTTCACCATCCTTGGTGTATCGCTGGATGATGAAAACGGGCGCCGGGCCTGGTTGGGTGCCGTAAAGCACGATAACCTCCCCTGGACCCAGACGTCCGAACTGAAAGGATTCAGCAGCAAGGCTGCGGTTCTGTATGGGGTCACCGCTATTCCGATGAATTTTTTGATTGATCCGAAGGGTAAAATCATTGCCAGAAATCTCCGGGGCGAAGAACTGGAGAAAAAGCTTTCCGTGGTTTTCGCCGGACAATAAAATCGAATTTTTTTATTTGTAACGCCCCTGTTATTGAACAGGGGCGTTTTATTTTAAGTGACTGTGCAATCTTGCCGAGCAGGAACCGGAACCGGAACCTGAAAGGAGTGACCAGGGAAGATTGGAGTGGTGGTACCGGGAACAAACTCAAAAAAGCTGTATTGGAGGTGCCTCACTATATGAGATGTTTCAACTCCAATTTGGGATAAACGAAGCGTTGATATTAATGAAACATATTATTCGTTTCGGCTTAGAGCGTGTAGTTGTTGCGGGAGTATGATGGGCAGCCCGGAACTTTTGACATTCCGAAGTGGCTTGCTTACATGGAGGGGCAAACGCCGGCTGCCTTGTCTCATATTTATTTATTAATTAAGTTTACGGATTGTTATTAAGCCAACCTGTTTGAGAGACTACGAAACATATGGAGATTCGGTACTCTTTGATCACATTGCTGCCGGCGACAAGACGGCATTTACGACTATTTTTTACCGTTATTCCGACCAGCTGTATGCCTACGTATTAAAAATTGTAAATGCGGATTTCTGGGCGGAAGAAATTGTGCAGACGGTATTTGTGCAGTTATGGGAGCGCCGCTCCGAATTGGGATCCGTGGAGAATCCACCTTCCTACCTGTTTCGTATAGCCGCAAACCGGGCCATCGACTGGATGCGCAGGAATGAGTCGGAAGCCCGTCTGCAATATTATCTGGTTAGCCTGGACACTGCCTCGGAAAACGAAGTGGAAGCCAGCTTTGATTATCGGAATGCCGAACGGCTGGTCCGCGAGGCCATCCGTCAACTGCCGGAGCAACGCCGCCGGATTTTTCTGTTAAAAACGGAAGGGCATAAAACCTACGAGGAAATCGCCGAAGAACTGCAGATTTCCCCGCATACCGTGCGAAATCAATTGGCCGCGGCCATGCAAACAGTACGGAAATACCTATTGGACAGGGGTATTTTGATTGTGTTTCTTGGCGCTTCCCAAATTTCCTGAATTTTTTTTTCTTCCCGATAGTACATTTTCTGTCGTCAACCGCCTTTTATATACAGCATGGAGAATTCTGCCGAACATATCGTGTTCCTCTGGGAACAGTATCTGAATAAAAAAGCCAGTCCGGAGCAGGTGGCGGAGTTGTTTGCCCTGTTGAAGTCTGAATCGGACAACGCGCTTCTTAATGATGCGTTGCTGCAGGCTATGGGCGAACATTCCTTTACGGAAAAGTTGGGTGCGGAACAGAGGGAAGCCCTTCTGAATAGGATTATGTCGACGATTTCAGGGGAGGGGCCGCACGAAAAAGAAAGTAGACCTATCTACCGGATTCCCTTCTTCCGGAGGGCCTGGGTTCGGTATGCGGCCATTTTTATGCTCATTGCCGGGGTGGCGATTTATTTCCTCGCTCCGGTATCGAACAGGAGCACCAGCGTTGTAAAAAATATATTCCCCACGACCCCGGATATAGGGCCGGGGACAGACAAGGCCATGTTAACCCTCGCAGACGGAACAATTATAGAACTCGACAGCAACAGTACCGGTGCCATTGCATCGCAGGGGAATTCAGATGTAATCATGTCTCCCGACGGACAACTGGTATATTCACTGAACCGGAAGTCGTCCGGGAAAACGCTTTGGAACACCATGTCGACGCCCCGGGGAGGACAGTACAGTCTGATTTTGCCGGACGGAACCAAGGTTTGGTTGAATGCTGCGAGTTCGATTACCTATCCTGCGGAATTTGTGGGGAAAGAGAGAAGGATTAGGCTAACTGGTGAAGCCTATATGGAAGTGGCGGCCGACAAGGAAAAGCCCTTTCTGGTGGATGCCGACGGAAAGTCGACGGTGGAAGTATTGGGGACCAGTTTTAACATCAATGCCTATGCGGATGAGCCGGCCGTTCGTACAACGCTTGTTGAAGGGCGTGTACGGGTGACCCGTACCGATACCCGGGCTTCAGCTGTAGTTCATCCTTGGCAGGTTGCATCGGTGCTTCATACAAAGGACGGGAAAGGAACGGTGGAAGTGAGCGAAGCCAATATCCGCGAGGCGGTAGCCTGGAAAAACGGCCTTTTTCATTTTCAGAATACGGAACTACCGGCAGTGGTGCGTCAGCTGGAAAAATGGTATGATGTCCAATTCCGGTTCGACGGGAATATCCCCGACATACGGTTGATCGGAGAAATAAAGAGGGGGGTAAAGCTGTCGACCATTCTTGTCTGGTTTGAGGATCTTGGAATCAAGACCCGGCAGGAAGGACGGACGGTGATTATTCTCTGACGGAGTTCACCAACAACCCGAAAAAGCAATCCTTACCATTTGCCCTTAAACCTTCCCTTGAAAGCGGGTACCCAATAAAAAACCGCCACGTACGGCAATACGTGACGGCGGATGTTTGGGTGCCCGAAAAAATAGTCTCGGAAAAGACAGATCGTTCAACACCCAAAACAGTTCAAAGTTATGCAAAAAACTGCTTATGGCAGGGGCGACCATGTGGGGGGCTCCTGCATGACCAAAATCCTGTTAGTGATGAAGCTAACCACCATTTTACTGACTGTTGCTTTTTTAAATGTTGCAGCAAGCGGCCTATCACAGAATGTAAGTTTTTCGGGTAAAAATGTGCCGCTCACGTATGTTTTTGCCGAAATTGAAAAGCAAACCGGGCATGTTTTTGTATATGCCCAGAATGCCCTGAACAATATCCGCCCGGTAACGATTCAGGCAGAAAATTTGCCGTTGGAAACATTTCTCGACAGGCTTCTGGCGGATCAGCCTTTAAAGTATATTATTGATTATCAAACTATTTTATTGTCCCGCAAACCTTCTGTTGCGGCAGCAAGTCCGGTGGTTATTCCCGACAACATTACGACAGTGGCGGGGGATACGTTGATTACTTTCTCTGGTATTGTGACCGATGAATTTTCTAACCCGATCGAAAATGCAAGCCTTGTCGTGAAGGGAACCAGTCATGGTACTACCGCCAACTATCGAGGATTGTTTACCTTGAAAGACGTCCGAAATGGCGCGAAGGTTGTGGTGAGTGCCATTGGATTTGAAGAAAGAGAAGTCGTTGCCGGTGCTTATCCACACATTGTTTTGAAAAGAACGGAGTCGAAGCTGGACGAGGTGAAGGTGATTGCCTATGGAAAAACAACTTCCCGTTATTCCACCGGAAATGTTGCCCGTATATCCGGAGAAGAGCTTCGGGACAACCCGACGCTGAATGTTATGTCAGCTTTGGCAGGACGGGTACCGGGATTACAGGTAGAACAGTTTGGTTCTCATCCGGCTACTCCGGTTAAGTTGGAGATCCGTGGAAGGAACTCCGTGAATCCGAATCTTTCTGGAGAACCGTTGTTTGTTGTCGACGGTATTCCTATGACCGTTTTGCAGGCACCCTCCGCTATTCCTTTTATTCAGGGCGTTTCTTCCGGGTTGGTTCAGGGTGGTTTATCCCTTACCGATGGTCATAGCCAATTTTTTGGACTTCGTCCGGAAGAAATTGAAAGCATCGAAGTGTTAAAAGACGCCGATGCGACTGCGATATATGGTTCCCGAGGGGCCAACGGCGTAATAATTATCAACACCCGGAAACCTAAATACGGTAAGACAAATTTTAATCTTCAGTACGACGAGTCGAAGACATTTATTCAGTATCCCGATATGATTGACCGGGAAACATACTTTAAAATCAGAAGGGAATATATGAGAAATACCCGCTCCACGCCGGACGTCCAGCTTGCTCCCGATCTGACATTGTGGGATACGAATCGTTACATCGATTGGACTAGAGAACTGATGAGAAACGGGGGAACCCGAAGCATAATGGCCTCTCTTGAAGGTGGAGATGTTAATAACTCTTTCAGAATTTCCGCCAATTACAGCTCAATTAAGCCCAATGTTGTGGTGCGTGGGAGAAATGAATCTATTAGTGCAAGACTGGGATACAGACATACGAGCCTGAATGGTAAATTCAATTTCGATTTGATTTCCAATTATCAGCTTAATCAGACTGAGGCTGTTCGACTTACGAGAAGGAACGTGGGGCCAAATGCGCCTGCTATTTGGGATAGCCTGGGAAACCCCAATTTTCTTGAATATGGACCCATGGGGAATTATCCCTGGGCGACTGCCTTCCAACCTGAGAAAGCAAAGGTGTATAGCTCTGGTGTATCCGTAAATGCCGGATATAAACTAACAGGATCCTTAACTGCAGGTATCCAGGCAAGTCTAAATAAATCTTATGCCAGCAACATCAATATATATCCGCTTCGTTCAATGGATCCTCGGATGGTGGCCTTGGGGATAACCGGGTATTCCATTTTTGGAGAAACCGAAACTTCTAGTTTTATTGTAGAACCTCGATTAACATATACTCGTCCTGTAGGAGATGGTGAACTTACCGCTGTATTAGGCACCAGCTTCCAGAATCAGGAGACCGGAATGAGCAGCATGTATGCGATGGGATACACATACGATGAGCTGATCGAAAGCGCAGGTAGCGCATTGACCACTCAGGTCTCAAACGATTACGTTATCTACCGGTATGCGGCTGTTTTCGGGCGCTTAAATTATAATTTAAAGCGCCGTTATCTTGCGACACTGAATATTCGTAGAGACGGATCGTCTCGTTTCGGCCCGGGTACCCAATTCGGAAACTTTGGTTCAATTGGTTTAGGATGGATCCTTTCAGAAGAAAACTGGTGGAAAAAATGGATGCCGTCGCTGCTTGATTATTTTAAGATTCGTTCAAGCTATGGTATCTCCGGTAATGATGGCGTAGGCGATTATCAGTACCTTTCACAGTGGTCTAATCAAGAGACGTATGGTGTCAATAAGCTATATTCGTATATGGGCAGTCTGCCTCTGGGGGTCATTCATCCGCTGAATCAGAGATTTCATTGGGAATCGGTAAAAAAACTTGAAGTTGGCCTGGAAATGCAACTGGCCCAAAGATTCAACGTCGGGATCAGTTGGTATAGGGATGTTTGCGACGATCAATTGACGCAACAACCGGTGGCTCAATTTTCCGGATTCGGAACCGTTGTTATGAACTCACCGGCTAAAGTTGAAAACAAAGGTCTTGAGGGAACGTTCTCGGCGCAGCTGATTCGCCAAAAGGACTTAAGCTGGACGTTTGATTTCAATATTGGAAAGAACTGGAACAAGCTGCTGGCCTATCCGAATCTCGAACGGTCACCGCATGCGAATATGTATATCGTTGGAAAACCACTTAATATCCGATTCCTTTATCATTACATTGGTGTTGACCCCCTTACGGGAGCATACATGTTTGAAGATAGGAATGGAGACGGAACGATTTCTATGGGAAACAATATTCCGCTTGACCCTTCTAACGACGCCTATGTTGAATACGTCTATACCCCGGACTTTTCGGGAGGATTCGGATCGAGTGTCAGATGGAAACAGTTTTCCTTCAATGTAAGGTTTACTTACCGGAAAGCTACAATCCAGGATCCGCGGGGATATTCAACCGTTGGTCTTTTAGGGGGCGTATATCTTCCTGAAAATTATATGGACAATCGTTGGATTAAACCCGGGGATATTACCCCCTACGGTGGTATTGGGGTTTCCGGGAGTTTTTCCAACTCTGATGCGATCTTAATTGATGGATCTCAATTGGAGTGTGCCAATATGACTTTAGGGTGGGCACTCCCAGAAAAACTCTTGAAACAGGCAAAGCTTAAAAACGCTTCAATCTTCCTAAAAACAGATAAGCTTTTTACACTTACGCGCCATAAGGGATTTCTGAATAAAGGATTTCAGAGATACTCGGAGATTATTCCCAAAACGATTAACCTTACTTTCAATGTAAGTCTATAATCGTAAACTATAGGTTCAACTATTTTCAAATAAGGAGAGATGCGAAACAAATTATATTCTTTATACACCTGGGTAATTGTGCTATTGATAACGCAGCACCTGGTTTCCTGCAAAAAATGGATTGAAATTCCGGCGCCGAAGACAACTATAACAACCAAAGAAGTTTTTCAAACAGACAAACAGGCAGAGGGTGCCTTGTTTGGAATATATTCGAAGATGATAAATACCAAGGGGGAAATTTCTACGCAAGATGCTGCAGCGCGAAGTTGGGCGGCCGGATTAAGTTGTTTGTTAGGTGGTTTTTCATCCGATGAGTTTTACGAATCTGGCGAAGGAGGTGAACCCGAGAGTCGTGTATATTCAAGAAATCGACTTACGGCATCTACTGCTGATCTGAGTAATACCCTTTGGGTATCCGCTTATGAAAGTATATATGGTGCGAATTCCGTCATTGAAGGGATTGACGAAACAGATTCCGATCGTTTTCCTGAAGCGGCAAGGAATGAAATAAAGGCAGAAGCAAAATTCGTCCGGGCGTTAGCCTACTTTTACCTGGTTAATTTCTTTGGCGATGTGCCGTTGGTTCTGACCGTAGACTTTAACAAAGTGATCGCCATGCCGAGAACACCGTCGGATAAAGTTTACGCTCAAATTGTAGAAGACCTCGATTTTGCTGTCCAATACCTCAGGGAAGACTATTCCCGGGGTAATGGCGAACGGATTCGCCCGAATAAATGGGCTGCCGCTGCCTTGTTGGCTCGTGTTTACCTGTACCTTAAGGACTACCCCAACGCTTACAAGCTCGCCGATAATGTGATCAGTCAAACGGATCTTTATGCCGTTGAATCAGATTTGAACAGCGTGTTTAATGCCAACAGTCAGGAAGCGATCTGGCAACTTAAACAGACTTTTGAAAATACAACGCTCGGGTATGCAACGCCTTATGGATACAAGATTGGCTCAGGTCCAACGCTGGGTGTCAAGTATAGAATTTATGAGGAATTCATTGATGTTCTTGAACCCGGCGATAAGAGAAGATCAGAGTGGATAGGAGAAAGTGATCAAACCAATTCATTGCCTACGCCTACTCTTGCCTACTATATCAATAAATATAAGATTTCTATGCACAATCGATTTACCGTCTTCTCAAATGAATATTTTATGGTACTTCGTCTGGCGGAGGTATATCTTATTCGTGCGGAAGCTCAGGTGTACGGTGCCGGAAACGGCTTAAATGGTGCTGTAGATGACCTTAACATAATACGAAGAAGGGCCGGACTTGGGGATCTCTCATATGGTTTGTCGAAGGACGAACTGGTTAAAGCCGTAGCACAGGAGCGGAGAGTGGAACTTTTTGGTGAATGGGCGCATCGTTGGTTTGATTTGAAACGTACCGGCCGTGCCCAGGAAGAACTTACGAAAATAGCTATCAAAACACCCTGGGAAGGGAATTACCAACTTCTTTATCCGATTCCTAAATCTGAAATTCAGGAAAACTCCAATTTAATTCAGAATAACGGTTATATAGACTAATCAAAACGAATTATCATGATAAAAAATAATAAAATACGTGGATGGATTCACGGCTATACAATCCTATTGTTTCTTTTGTTCGCAGTATTCGGCACTGCATGCATTAAGTCCGTTCCGGAAGCAAAGGGGACAGCATCTTTGGATATATTGCATGCTGTTATTGACGGTAATGTTTTAAGACCAAATTTAAAAGAAGAAGGAATGTCGATTTTCCGGAATTCATCATATATTTCCTACGGAGATTACTACAGAGGAGCGAATCATATAGGAAGCTATGTTGGCTCAACTCGGCTTCGTTTGTATGAAATGCCCGATACCACCGATAAAGATCAGCCTTTATACGATCTTCGCCTTGATCTTCCGGAAGGCTCTATCAATTTTTTAGTTCTTTGTGGAACAAGAAATGATCCTGATTATTTCTTGTTCCGAAGTGAAATTCCCTATTTTCCCGATTCTGATAGCGTAATGGCCGTCCGTATTATCAATGCCTCCCCTGAAAGTAATCCGGTGGTGCTGCATCTGAAAAATTCCGGACCAATTCAAGGTATTTCTCCCGTTTCTTATCGTGAACATTCTGAATTTTCCACTCTGCCGGTATTGTCGAACACTCGGGATTATGAGTTTGAGGTTCGTGATGCTGTTACAGGAGATCTTCTTGCTACCTATACCACCTCTGGTATGAATCAGGGGCGTCATTCAGGATTTCGTTATCAATCCTTTTCGCTGCTCCTTTTGGGCAAAGTGGGTCTTTCCGGTACTTACCAACCAAAGGTAACCTGGGTTCAACATTAAATATTCGGACGTAATTAAAATATGAAAACAATCTTAAAAACAGAGGCCCTGTCTCATCGTTACGGGGCCTCATGGGCAATCCGTGACATAAACATTGAAATAGCATCCAGAGGAATTGTAGGTTTGCTCGGCTCCAATGGGGCGGGTAAGTCAACAACCATGAATATTATCTGCGGGGTATTGAACCAAACTGAGGGAACGGTATATATTGATGGGGTTGATATTCGGAAAGAGCCTGAACTTGCGAAGCGAAAAATTGGATTCCTTCCTCAGAATCCTCCGGTTTATAACGATCTCACGGTAGATGAGTACCTCCAATATGCTGCCGAGTTGCGTCTCATTCCCAAGAATGAAATAAAGAAGGCGGTGGAAGAAGCCAAGGAAAAAGTTGGTATCACCCATTTTAGCTCTCGCCTTATCGGAAACCTTTCCGGTGGTTACCGCCAGCGCGTCGGCATTGCACAGGCGATCATACACAAGCCGGAATTGGTTGTTATGGATGAACCCACCAATGGACTGGATCCAAACCAACTGATTGAAGCCCGCAAACTGATCCAGGAAATCGGTGCAGAAAGGGCGGTTTTACTTTCCTCTCACGTATTACCTGAAATCAATCATCTGTGTAACGATATCATCATGATTGAGTCTGGCCGGGTGATCTTTTCGGATACCATGGAAGCCTTTAATAGTTATGCCGATACGACCAGTCTTTTTGTCCGACTGGAGAATCCGCCGACCCCGCAGGAATTACAACGGATCCGCGGAGTGGAAAATGTTGAGGCAATCGGTTCAAAAGAATTCCGGGTATTTTTTAATGGCGATAAATCCGTTTCCGAAAGTATTGTTGAGTCTGCCGTTCAAAATGGATGGCAGCTTCGCGAGATAAGTTTCGAAAAGGGTGGACTCGACGAAATATTTAAACAACTTTCCAAACAACACTCCTAAAAAGAATAGCCTGCATTAAGATGAAAATGATATTTAAGATTGCGCGGACCGAACTGCGTAACCTGGTTTATTCCCCGGTTGCATGGTTTTTGACGGTTGTTTTCCTGATAATGAGCGGTATTTTTTATACCGTAAATCTCAAGGATTTTGTTGTCAAAATAGAAACAATTAAAGAGCTGTCTTCCGATTACCAGGGAGTAGATGGCTCGTTAACAGATGTGATCTATTTTGCGAGTGGTTTTTTTTCAAAGGTATTTGAGAATCTGTACCTATTTATTCCTTTGCTCACGATGGGCGTAATCAGCCGGGAAAAGACAAATGGAACAATCAAACTATTGTATTCTTCTCCTGTGCGTGTATGCGATATCGTTCTTGGGAAATACCTGGCGATTTTTGTATATAATCTTTTCCTGCTTGGCATCGTCCTTCTGTTTATTGTTACCGGAATTTTTGCTATTGAGTCCGTTGACATCGGATGGTTGATTTCTGCAGCAATTGGTTTTTTCTTATTGATTTCAGCATACTGTGCTTTGGGTATTTTTATGAGTAGCCTTACCCAATATCAGATTGTTTCTGCCGTCGCTACCTTTACGGTGATATTTGTCTTAAACTTTATCGGTGGGCTCTGGCAGCAATATGATTTCATAAGGGATCTGACCACGGTTTTGAGTATGCGGGGACGTACCCAAATTATGCTCAGGGGATTGGTTACAACAAAGGATATTGCTTATTTTCTGTTGATTGTGGCAATGTTCCTTTCCTTTACCATTCTGCGGCTCAAATTTGAACGAATTCTGTTGCCTTGGTATAAAAAAGTGGGGGCCTATATGGGAGTATTTATTCTAGCCCTTACACTTGGCTACTTGACTTCACGCCCCGGATATATCGGCTACATGGATTTGACAGCGCAGAAAAAAATGACAATAGATCCCAGAACTCAGGAAATTGTACGCGGCTTGAACGAAGGCCCGATTGAAGTTACACTATATACCAACCTTTTTGATCCGGTGGTTAATACCTTCCTCCCTCATAACCGTTTCGAATACGTCTGGATGTTTTGGGACAAGTATGTCCGATTCAATAAAAACTTCAAATTTAAATATACGCTATTTTACGATCAAAACGAAAGCGACAGCTCCCTATATAAGGGAATGAAAGAAAAGAATATTGAGTCGACCGCAAAGGGAGTCGCCAAGTTTTTCGATTATCCGTTGCGTAAATTTTTGCCTCGTGAGGAGATCAGGAAAATTATTGATTTGAAAGAGGAGGATTATCGCTCGATAATACAATTGAAATACAAGGATAGAAGTGTATTTCTTCGCTTGTACACGGATATTAAGCGGTGGCCGGATGAAGAACATGTGGCTGCAGCACTTAACTATCTCTTGACCGGTAAACATATTAACATGTGCTTTATTTCCGGTCATTTTGAAAGGAATCCCTTTGCTCGGGGTGATCGCGGGTACAGAAAACTTTTTAGCGGAAAAAGTGAAAGACAGGCTCTTATCAATCATGGATATTTGATCGATACGATTAATATTGAGTATCAGAATATACCGGAGGACGCGGACATTGTCGTGCTGGCGGATCCCAGATCCGAACTTGGAGCCGAAGCTCAGAAAAAAATTCACGACTACCTGGCAAAGGGCGGGAATATGATAATTCTGGGTGAGCCCGGGAAACAGGATATTTTAAATCCGATTCTTAATCCGCTGGGTGTACAGCTTGCGCCCGGAACCGTTGTTGAAGTTACGGATTACGATGTGCCGGATAAAGTGATGCCTTATATCACCCAGGCTGCTACCGAATTGGACAATCATGGCACGCTTCTCATTCAGAAACGGATATTGGAACAGCGCGGCGATTCACTTCGCGTTCCATTCCGTAAATCTGCAGCGGTCCTGGCATCCGATAGTCTATTCCAGGTAAAACATCTTTTGGTAACTACTCCCGAACGTAAAGCCTGGGTTAAGGTAGGTAAATTGGCTTCCGATTCTGCAAAACCGGTGTTTAACCACCTGGAAGGGGATTATCGTCTGGATTCTGTTTCCGGTGCCCTGTCTCTTGAGAGAAAACTGGGCGATAAAATTCAAAGAATTCTGGTAGCAGGAGATGCTGACTTCCTGGGAAACTTCGGAGGCGAACAGGATTGGTTTACGCTTGCCGGTTGCAGTTGGGTTCAGAACCGAGAGTATCCGATATTGTTCCCCAGTCGGCCAAACCACGACCGGGATTTCAAGATCAGCACCACTACGGCTAAGGGGCTTTACTTGGCCTATGTATGGATAATCCCCGGACTTATATTGATTTCGGGAGTAGTAATACTGATCAGACGTAAACGTAAATAATAGAAAAGATGTACCTGCTGACAGATGATCAAACTATAGATGATCTCAGGATATTCAGTAAGAAAGATATAAGCGGAATATTCGATATCTATAACCAAACCCATACACGGGGTGCGGAAAAAGTACTTCAGGAGTTGTTCCGAAAGCCTCTTGCCGATCCGGATATCATAAACCAGCGAAGTGCCGTTATCAGGCACTTCGCCAACCATCGCGTGGCATTTCCTTTCGATGGAGGCTCATTTGATATGGCTGAAAAATACATGAGTTCTCAGAACTCCGATAACGCCCGCTCACGCGACGGAAATATGAGTGAAAAGGAAATTGCCAACGGTGTTGAATCGGTGATTCGCATCCTACAGGAACTGAACCAATTGATAAACAGCGATGCGATACAGCAATCCGTCGAGTTTTCGGAACAACGGGCGGAAATCCTTACGCTTCTGAATGATTCGATTTTTGAACCCGTTTTGAATCAGAAGGGTAAGCTTTCCTATTCCGCCATTACTGCCTTTGATTTATTGTTCCGGTTTAAAGAAAGAAGCCGGATCGAGAAGATTTTTGATCATCTGTATTATCTTGATGTTTACGTCTCCATTGCGGAAGTTGCCGTAAAGCGAAACTTCGTTTTTCCGGTGGCTCATAACGATGCGGAGAGAGGATTGCTGTTGGAAGGAGTTTATCATCCTGCACTTAAAAACCCAGTAGCCAACGATCTTTCTCTTGGTCGTTCCCGGAACATGGTCTTTCTTACCGGTGCGAACATGGCGGGTAAGTCCACTTTCCTTCGTTCATTGAGTACCGCTCTGTACATCGCTCATATTGGATTTCCTGTTGCCGCATCCAAAATGGAGTTTCGGGTAATGGACGGAATCTTTACAACCATAAACCTTCCGGATAATCTCGGAATTGGCGCCAGTCACTTCTATGCCGAGGTGCTCAGGGTTAAACAAGTGGCTAACGCGCTGATTTCCGGGAAGAGGCTTTACGTTGTATTTGATGAACTCTTCCGGGGAACAAACGTGAAGGATGCACACGAGGGAACGGTTGCCGTAGCTTCTGCGTTTGCAGCCCAGAAGGACAGCCTTTTCGTAATTTCTTCCCATATCGTTGAAGCCGGCGAAGAGCTGGAGAAACCACCGGGCATTGTTTTCTATTATCTTCCGACACAGATGAGAGGTCATGAGCCGGTATACACCTATAAATTGCAGGAGGGGATTACCGAGGATCGACACGGTATGGTAATCATCAACAACGAAGGGATCCTCGAAACACTGAAAAATGGCAAAAAACGGGCATCTTCCGGGGTTAATGCACCGCTGCTCGCAACGGATCGTCAAACGGTGGAAGAATTAAACCTGTTGGGTAAATTCCGCCATGGATCGGTTTATCACTTGTTCGGACGTGTAAAAACGAAAGGGGGCGATCAATTGCTTGATAAGATGTTCCGGAATCCTTTAACCGATGTTAAAGCAATTAATAATCGGAGCAGAACCTTTCTGGAATTTCAAAAGGCGGATCTGGAGTTTCCTTTCGACGTACAACAAATCGACCTCATGCGGGAATTCCTGGATTCCGGTACCGGAGGAAATGCCGTAATGGCACTGTTAAATACTGTCGTCAAAAAATTATTGGCAAGTCTTACGCGCGACGAACGTTACAAACAAACAGTTCGTGGACTCCAGGCAACGATTATTACGCTTAACAAATGCAACGATTTCCTGCCACTTCTATCGAAAATCCCCGGAGCGTTTGCAGAGAGGGTAGAAGCAATCCGAAACTTATTGGCTGAACCGCAGCTGGAAAAGATCCGAAAAACGGATATCTATAACGATATTTCCGTGCAAACCGTTGCTAACTATGAATACCTTATTAAAAGTCGCTATCTCGAAAAAATGGAGGATCTGCTTCAGTTTGTTTGCGAGATCGACGTCTACATCCACGTAAGTAGAGTGGCTTATGAACGTGGATTCAATTATGCACATGCCATGCCGGCTGAAGCCAATTGTTTCATAGCCCGGAATTTGAAACATCCCTGCCTGCAGAATGCTGTGGGTAACGACATTGAACTTGGAGAATCGAAAAATGTGTTTTTCCTTACCGGTGCGAATATGGCCGGTAAATCTACCTTGATGAAGTCCATCGGGATTAATCTGTATCTCGCACATATGGGCTTCCCGGTTGCAGCCGATTCGCTTAAGTTTTCTGTTCGCGATGGGCTTTATTCTTCAATTAACGTAGCCGATAATATTGGAATGGGGTATAGCCACTTCTATGCAGAAGTAGTTCGCGTGAAACAGGCTTCGGATGCCGCCAGCAGTGGAAAGCGTCTGTTTATTATGTTCGACGAACTGTTTAAAGGGACGAACGTTAAAGATGCGTTTGATGGAACGCTGTCGGTTACGAAAGGGTTTGCTGATTATTCCGATTGTCTGTTTATTGTTTCAACCCATATTATCGAAGTTGGAGAAGAGCTCAAAGATCGTCCGAATGTTCAATTCGGTTTTATGCCTACTATTATGGAAGGTCACCGCCCGCGGTATACGTATAAACTGCAAAAGGGTGTTACGGAAGATCGTCAGGGTATGATGATCATTCGGAATGAAGGCTTCCTGCAGCAATTGGAAGCGATTAAATAACCCGTTACTCGTTAACACTTTTTATTGTGATTCATTTGTTATGAAAAAAATATTCAGTAGAAGGGGTATTGTTTCAGTTCTCCTGTGTTGTGTTGTTTTGTTTTTGATTCATCCGGCAAGCGCTCAGCCGCTGCCGGATGATCCTAAGGTGAAAATAGGAAAGCTGTCTAATGGATTAACTTATTATATCCGGAAAAATGCCGAGCCTAAAAACCGGGCGGTTCTTTATCTCGTTGTCAAGGCAGGATCTTTGATGGAGACGGATAAACAACAGGGGCTGGCGCACTTTCTGGAACACATGGCCTTTAATGGAACAAAGGATTTTCCAAAAAACGATTTGATTTCCACCCTTCAAAAAGCAGGTGTGTCTTTTGGAGCGGACTTGAACGCTTACACAACCTTTGACCATACGGTTTATCAGCTGCCGATTCCCTCTGACAGTCTGGAATTATTAAAAACCGGATTTAATATTCTGGCGAACTGGGCGGGATCTATTACGCTGGACAGCATCGAAATCGAAAACGAACGGGGGGTTATTGTAGAAGAAGATCGTCAGCGTGGAAAAAATGTAACGGAACGCTTAACGCATCAAATGATTCCGGTAATGATGAAGGGAACACGTCACGCTGAACGCCTGCCTATTGGAAAAATGGAGGTTATTCAGAATTTTAAACATGAAGAACTTCGTCAATTTTACTACGATTGGTACCGTCCGAATCGTCAGGCGGTAATTGCCGTGGGAGACTTTGATCCGGATCTGGTAGAAAAATACATTGTCGAATATTTTAGTAATCTGAAAAACAGCTCAAACAAGAATTTTGAAGTTGCTTCAATGCCGGAGAACAAAGAATTGTTGTTTAAGGTAATTACCGATCCGGAATATCCTACCTACGACGTTAATTTGATCTATCGCCATAAGACCAAACGGGAGTTTACTGTACAACGAGCCCGGAAAGACTTGATTATTGAAATGATTAATCTCATGGTAGCGGGCCGGATCCGCGAAAGGACCCAAAAAGGGGAGGCCGATTTTATGCAAGGTCGGATAAATTACGGTCCATATGAGGGCGGGCTTTTTCCGGATTGGGAGGCAACGATGTTTGGTGTATCGGCAAAGTCTGCTGAGGAGCTCCCCAAAGCATTAAAAGCTCTGGTAGCCGAGGGAGAACGTGTCGCTAAGTTCGGATTCACGCCCGTTGAGTTGTCGGTGGTGAAGAAAAGTATTCATGCCGGAAATGAAAAAGTTTTTAAAGAAAGGGATAAGATTCACTCCAGCTCAATTGTCCAAAAATTAGTGTTACATTTTCTGGGGAAGAGCTCAATGATATCGGAAGAGTTTAATTATGAACTCGTAAAACAACTGCTCGAAGAAATCAGCCTGGAAGAGATTAATGAGGTTGCCCGACAAATGATGAAAAGGGAAAACCAAATTCTGGCGGTTTTTGGCCCCGAATCGGCAAAGAATCAGTTACCCGGGAAAAAGCAACTACTTGCGGCAACTGAAGAAGCCAGGAAGAACCTTACTTCTTATGTCCAAAAAGAAGTAAATGCGTCCGTATTGGATCAGGTTCCCGAAGGAGGAAAAATCGTTAATGAAGAAAAAATTGATACCCTGGGGATTACGATACTGACACTTTCCAACGGCGTTACCGTATTGCTGAAGCCTACCGACTTCAAGAATGATGAAATCCTTTTTAATTCTTTCGGTGCCGGAGGATTTTCTGCAGCTGACGATAGTGCTCTGATTCGTGTAAATTATGTGGTGAATATTTCGAATATGGGAATCGGTGAACTGGATGTATCACAGCTCCGCCAAATCCTCGCGGGGAAAACTTCCGTTGTTTCACCATATGTTTACAACCTACATCATGGGTTTGCAGGAAGTACTACCATTTCGGATCTCGAGACGGCCTTAAAACTGGTTCATGCCCATGCTGTTCATCCTCGTGTCGATAGCTCCGTGTTTACCAAGGATATGGAGGATTATCGAGTGTATTATGCCAGCAGATCTCTTTCCCCGGAGGCTGTTTTTGCAGACTCAATCAGCGTTGTCTACACCAATCATTCCTATCGTCATCAACCGCTTACTGCGGATCGTATAAAGCTTATTTCGCTGCAGGAGTCTTTTGAGTTCTATAAAAAGCTCTTCGGCAACTCCGGAAAACAAACTTTTGTGTTCGTCGGAAGTTTTAATGTGGATAGTATTAAATCCTTGTTGGCGACATATCTTGGCGCCTTGCCGGTTTCCGATAGCGAACTTACCCATTATAACACCTGGGTAACGCCGGTTAAGGGAAATAGAGAGCTGGTGGTACGAAAAGGTTTGGAAGATAAAGCCGCCGTTCGATTATTTTATCATGGTGAATTTGAATATTCGCCCAAATCAAATCTGAATTTACAGGCATTGTCAAAAGTGGTGGAATATCGATTGGTTGAACGTTTGAGAGAAAAAGAAGGCGGGGTATATTCACCTTCAGTGGGAATTGAGTCTCAGAAGTTTCCGACCGGGTATTATCAGTTTGTCGTTGGCTTCACCTGTGCTACGGCTAACGTAGAAAAACTGAGTGCTGCAGTGAAAGAAGAAATCGACAAAATCATCAATGAAGGACCGTCTGAAGAAGATCTCAATAAATTCAAAGCTGAACAGAGACGTTCCTATGAGATTGGGCTCCGCACCAACCAATTCTGGCTTTCTTATATTGTCGGAAAATGGAGAGAGGAGGAAGATCCGTTGAGTATTTTTGGCCTGGAAGAAAGATTGAATAATCTTAGCACTTCCGACGTAAAAGCCGCGGCTGCGAAATATCTGAACGGGGAAAACTTCATCAAAGCCGTGCTGTTTCCGGAGAAACTATAGTTGGCATGTTTTTCTGTTCCATCTCAAAATCCTGCCGGGAACCAGGTTTCCCGCAGGATTTTTTATTTCAAGGGTATTGTTAACGCTTTTTTCCGATCCATCCAAGATGGGTGTTCTTAAAATCATCCTCGTATTTCAGTCCATAACCCAAAGCTCGATCCATGGCCGAATGTCCAAACAGAATAATTCCAATCAGGCTGAGCAGGGGATGGGCCATTGTGAATCCCAGGAGCATCACCGCTATCCCCAACATCTTGTGGTGAAACAGGTTGTACAGCCAGGCACCGATTTTGGGGTTGGCCATATAGCCCACCATCGACAAGTCCGGCAGCAACAGGCAGGCGGGGTACACCCACCAGGCGTACTCCAGGCGACTGAAGAGGAATATGGAAAAGATGAATTCTCCGATTTCTTCCAGTTTCAGTAGGGTTCTCATCCCGTTCGACATAATTCGTGTTTTTAGTGTGGGCAAATCTCGGAAAAACTTATCGTAGATCATATTGATAAACAATAAATATTTCAATCCTTTTCCAATGCGTATCTTTATAGGGTTGAGACAGCCGTAAATTTGAAATTATGAAGAAAATCGGATTTCTTTCCTTTGGGCACTGGGCCAAACACCCGGCTTACAGTACCCGAACGGCGAGCGATACCCTGTTGCAGTCGATCGACCTGGCCGTGGCTTCGGAGGAGATAGGACTGGACGGAGCCTATTTCCGGGTGCACCATTTTGCTGCGCAGCTGGCTTCGCCCTTTCCGCTGTTGGCAGCTGTTGGCGCCCGAACGAAAAAAATAGAAATCGGAACGGCGGTTATTGATATGCGTTACGAGAATCCACTGTACATGGTGGAAGATGCGGGCGCGGCGGACCTCATCTCCGGCGGTCGTCTGCAATTGGGCATCAGCCGCGGTTCGCCGGAACAGGTGATCGATGGATGGCGTTATTTCGGTTATGAACCGGCCGAAGGAGAAACCGATGCAGATATGGGCCGCCGGAAGGGACTTGAATTTCTGGAAAAACTGAAAGGCGTTGGTTTTGCCGAGCCCAACCCGTATCCAATGTTTCCGAATCCGCCCGGACTGCTGCGTCTGGAGCCGCATTCGGAAGGTCTCCGGGATCGGATTTGGTGGGGGGCTGCCTCCAATGCCACCGCCATCTGGGCGGCCGAAAACGGCATGAACCTGCAAAGCTCAACACTCAAATTTGATGAAAGCGGTAAGCCCTTCCATATCCAGCAGGCTGAACAGATACGTCTCTTTAAGGAAGCCTGGAGAAAAGCCGGACACGCGCGCGAGCCGAGGGTTTCGGTAAGTCGCTCCATATTCGCTCTCGTAAACGATCTGGACCGTCGGTATTTCGGTCATGAGATCGGGCAAAAAGACTCCATCGGCATGATCGAACCGGAAAAGCGAGCCATCTTCGGCCGGAGTTATGTTGGCGAACCGGATAAGCTGGTGAAAGAGCTCGCCGGAGACGAAGCCATCCAGGAAGCAGATACCTTGTTGCTCACGATTCCCAACACCCTTGGGGTCGACTACAACGTGCATATCCTATCTTCTATATTGAAATACGTTGCTCCCGAACTGGGGTGGCGGTAAAAAAGAACGGGATAGGCGAATCAATCCGTTTGTATTATCGAAAAACGCAAACGGATTTTTAATTTTATCACCCACCGTCGTTTTGACTACAGGATCCGTCGTTTCGGCTACATTCATCTTCCGGAATCGCCTCAACTTTGCTTTAGAAAAACAATAAAGCATGAACGTATTTGTAACAGGAGCCTCCGGATTTATAGGCTCAGCAGTAGTAGCCGAATTGATTGGGGCCGGCCATTCCGTCACCGGCCTGGCACGCTCCGAGGCATCGGCCGAGGTGATCCGAACGGCGGGTGCTGAGGTGTTGCGCGGCGAGCTTTCGGATACCCATATCCTCGTACAGGGCGCATCCGCTTCCGATGGGGTCGTGCATCTCGGCTTTATCCACGACTTCTCCCGCTACGAAGAAGCAGCAGCCATTGACAAGGCCGCCATCCTGGCGATGGGAGCGGTGTTGGCGGGAACGGAGAAGCGGATCGTCATCACTTCGGGTATTTTGGGTGTCGTACCGGGCGGCAGGATTATCACCGAAAACGATCGGGTGGAGTATTCGGCAAGAGCATCGGAAGCCGCGATGTTCGAATTGGCTGCAAATGGCGTCAACGCTTCACTGGTACGGCTGCCTCCTTCTGTCCACGACACCGGCGACAAGGGGTTTGTTCCCTATATCATCAGCCGCGCAAAGGAAACGGGTGTGTCTGCCTACCCTTTCGATGGAACCAACCAATGGCCGGCCGTCCATCGGCGCGATGCGGCCCACCTGTTCCGGCTGGCACTCGAGATCGGAGAACCCGGTGCTGTTTACAACGCCATAGGTGAAAGCGGGATTCCGGTAAAAGACATTGCCGCACTGATTGTGGAAAAACTAAACATTCCCCTCCAATCGGTGAGCGACGAAGCCATCGTCGGGCATTTCGGTTGGATGAGTAGTTTTATCCAATTTAACAGTCCCGCTACCGCAGAACGCACAGAAAAGAAAACAGGTTGGCGTCCACGGAATCCGGGACTGCTCGACGATATGAAGCTTCACTATTTTAATTAATTGAAAATTAAATTCTTAGTTATGATTACTTCAAATAAAATTGCACTGGTCACCGGCGGGAGCCGTGGTCTGGGAAGAAATATGGCACTCGCCCTGGCCTCAAAAGGTTTGGACCTGGTGATTACTTATAACAGCAACCGGGCAGCCGCGCTTGAAGTAGTGTCCGCGATTGAAGAAAAAGGTCAGAAAGCCTACGCTTTTCAACTGGATACCAGCAAAATAGAGCAGTTCACCAAATTCGCCGGCGAGCTGAGCACCTACCTCTCGAAAACTTACGGTAAACCCAAATTCGATTATTTGGTTAATAATGCAGGAACGGCCCTATATGCCCTGGCAACCGAAACAACAGAAGAACAGGTAGACGCAGTCTTCAATATTCATTACAAAGGGGTGTTTTTTCTGACTCAGAAACTTCTGCCTATGTTGAACGATGGGGGCGGTATTGTGAATATTTCGTCCGGACTTACCCGGATCACCATGCCGGGATCCTCCGTTTATGGATCGCTGAAAGCTGCGGTGGAAACTTATTCCCGTTACCTGGCAAAAGAACTCGGCGAAAGAAGGATTCGCGTAAATGTCGTGGCACCCGGTGCGATCGAAACAGATTTCGGAGGTGGCCGCGTCCGCGACAATGAGCAGTTGAATGCGCAGATTGCCGCCATGACTGCCCTCGGACGTGTTGGCCTACCCGATGATATCGGGAAAGTGGTGGCCTTCCTCTGTAGTGACGACGCCGGTTGGATCAACGGACAACGAATTGAAGTGTCCGGCGGACAGGCACTCTAGTCAAATACTTTGTTTTAATTTTATTTCAATTATCAAGGATGCCGGAAAGAATAAAAACCATCGTCGATTTTCACAAACGCCGCGGCTTGCCGCCTCCGGAGCATCCGCTGATCAGCGTAATCGACTACTCCAAAGTGGACAGTCCGGATAAAACCGAAAGCTTTGTTTTTGATTTTTATACGATTTCGGTGAAGCGGGGTGTCGGGAAAATGCGGTATGGACAACAGCAGTACGATTTTGATGAAGGCGTAATGTATTTTATGGCTCCCGGTCAGGTGCTGACCGTGGAGCCCCCTGAAAATCCTTCGGAGCCAAGATCGGGCTGGATCCTGAAAGTACACCCCGACTTCCTCTGGAATACCGCCCTGGCCAAAACAATCCAGAAATACGAGTTCTTCGGCTATGCCGTGAATGAGGCACTTTTCCTTTCCCCGAGAGAAGAGGAGATTCTCAACGGTCTTGTCGAAAATATCCGGCGCGAATACCGGGGAACCATGGATAAATTCAGCCAGAATATCATCGTCTCGCATCTGGAGACCCTGCTGAATTACTCCGAGCGGTTTTACCAACGGCAGTTTATTACACGGAAAAAATCCGGTCATCAGATTCTGGAAAAAATGGAATCCTTGCTCGACCAATATTTTGATGATGAAGCGACAGCCATGGAGGGACTTCCTTCGGTGCAGTACATTGCCGATCATCTGAATGTCTCCAAAAGTTATCTGGCTTCCTTGCTGCGCACGCTGACAGGTCTCAACACCCAACAGCATATTCACGAAAAGCTGATTGGTAAAGCGAAGGAAAAACTCTCAACCACGGAATTGACCGTCAGCGAAATCGCCTATTCACTGGGATTTGAACACCCGCAGAGTTTCAGTAAACTCTTTAAAAGCAAAACAGGCCAATCGCCGCTGGAATTCCGGTTGTCGTTTTCGTAGGGTATGGAAACCATACATGGCCCATTCCGCAGGATGGATCAGGATACCTGTTGCCTTTATTTCCTGTTTCTTTACGACCTAACGTTGTCGTATGAGGTATATTTTTCTACTCGTTTGCCTGATATCTACCCTGAATCTCTGTGCACAGGAAAAGCAGATCCGCTATCTCTCCGGTACCGACAATACGAATACGGTTGATTGGGAATTTTTCTGCACCGGTGGTCGAAACAGTGGTTATTGGACCAAAATTCCCGTTCCTTCCCACTGGGAACAACAGGGCTTCGGAAGCTATAACTATGGCAGGGACTATAAAACCAATGGTAAGAATTTCCGCTTTGCCGACGAAAAGGGGCTGTACAGGCATCACTTTACCGTTCCCGCCGATTGGAAAAATAAAAAGGTCTTCATAGTTTTTGAAGGCTCAATGACCGATACAGAAGTTCAGATCAACGGACAATCTGCAGGCCCCGTTCACCAGGGCGCCTTCTATCGGTTTAAGTACGATATCAGCGATAAATTGAAATTCGGCTCCGATAATCTGCTGGAAGTCACCGTCAGCAAGATGAGTTCCGAAAAATCCGTCAACAATGCCGAAAGGCTTGCCGATTACTGGGTACTGGGTGGAATCTTCCGTCCCGTTTATCTGGAAGCCCTGCCTCAGCAACATATTGATTACGTAGCCATCGATGCAAAGGCTGATGGCGATTTTTCCATGCAGGTTCATCTGCGCGGTATCACTGGAAACCAGGGCGTACAGGCTGAAATTACGGATGCTTCCGGTAAAACGGTTGCTACCATCCGTTCCGCTGTCCGGGCAGGGGATAGCCTTCTGGTTTTAAAGACAGCAGTGAAGAATGTAAAAAACTGGACCCCGGAAACACCGCATCTCTATCATGTACGTGTATCCTTGATCGGCAATGGGAAAACCCTATACACGATAAAAGAACGTTTTGGTTTCCGTACCATTGAGGTGCGGAGGGGAGAGGGAATATTTGTCAACGGTGTGCAGGTTAAAATGAAAGGGGTGAACCGACATGTTTGGTGGCCCAATTCGGGAAGATGTGTGAATCCGGCCATTGATCTGATGGATGTGCAGCTCATCCGTGAGATGAATATGAATGCCGTTCGCTGTTCCCATTATCCGCCCGACAAATCCTTCCTGAATTACTGTGATTCACTCGGCCTCTTTGTGCTGAATGAACTCGCCGGATGGCAGAAAGCCTATAGTACCGCTGCCGGAAAACCCCTGGTGCGCGAAATGGTCTTACGTGACCTCAACCACCCCTCCGTTATCTTCTGGTGTAATGGAAATGAAGGCGGTACCAATAAGGAGCTGGATGGCGAATTTGAGCGCTGGGATTTTTCAAAGCGGCCGGTCATCCATCCGCACCACCGACCGGGGAATTCCTTTAATGGGATTGATTGCGATCACTACGAAGACTACTACAGCACCAAGCGCAAACTCTCCGATACGTTGATCTATATGCCCACCGAATTTCTGCATTCACAGGACGATGGCGGGGGCGGAGCCGGAATGCGTGATTTCTGGGAGCTTCACTATAATTCACCCCGCAGCGGAGGTGGTTTTATCTGGGCGTTCGTTGACGAGGCCATTGTGCGTACCGATATGAACAATGTGCTCGATGCCAATGGACTGAATGCCAATGATGGACTTGTAGGGCCCTACCGCGAGAAGGAGGCCAGCTTTTTTGCCCTGAAGGAGATCTTTTCGCCGGTGCAGATTGCCATGGATAAGATTCCGTCTGGCTTTGAGGGCAGCATTGAATTAGAGAACAGGTATTATTTCACCAATTTATCGGCGTGCACTTATTCGTGGCGGCTGGTGAATTATAGAAAGCCCTGGGATTTGCTTGCCGGTTATACGGTAGAGAAGAGTGGCGAAGGCAGGCTCCCTCAGGTGGCACCGGGCCAGAAAGGAAGGCTGAAGCTTACCCTGCCCTCGGGTTGGGACACCCATGATGCGCTGATGCTGAATGTTTCGGGGCCCGATGGAAAGGAGGTCTACAGCAGAACCTGGCCAATTGCCGGAGGCGAACGGATGCTCAATGGTATCCTTGCGCTGAACAAAAAAGCCGGAAGTTCCGAGACCTCTGATTCTACCATTGTCCTGAAAGGAGGAGAGGTAACGGTGATCCTTAACCGTAATACGGGGATGTTGAAGGAGGTTCAGAACAGCAGTGCCGGAAAGCTTTCCTTCAATAATGGCCCCGTTTCCGTGCATGGGACAGCCGTCTGTACCGGAAGTCGGATTTACACCGATGGAGAATACGAAGTGGCGGAGTTTCGTTATACCGGAGCCCTTACGACCGTTCGCTGGAAGATGAATTCCGGTGGATGGCTGGCTCTTGAATACGCGTACGAGGCCAATGGGCCGCAGCCATTTGCGGGAATCAGTTTCAGCTATCCCCAAAACTACATGCTGGGGGCAAAATGGCTGGGTAAGGGGCCCTACCGCCAATGGAAGAACCGACCCGAAGGCAGTTCCCTGAATGTTTGGCAAAATCTGTACAACAATACGCAGACTGGCTATTCACCGCTGGTATTCCCGGAGTTCAAAGGGTATTATGGGGATATCTCCTGGATGGAATTCAATACGGTAGAAGGTAAATTCTATGTAGCGAGCCGTCAACCTGACCTGTATGTCCGACTCTTCGATTTTTATGCCCTAACGGGAGTGAAGCCGCATCCTGCTCTCCCGCCGGGAGATATTTCCTTCCTGGACTGTATTCCACCCATAGGCACCAAGCTGGCGTTGAACATCAACTATCAGACTTCTTCGCTGGGGCCGCGTTCGGAGCCGACCGAATTGTCAGGTATGAAGGAACGTACCCTGTATTTCTATTTCGGTCTGCCGAAAACAACAAATTCCAGAGAGCTTTACAGTCGGCCGGAGATTGACGAAGTATTTTAAAAGCGGCATCGTTCCGCCACATTGTCGATCCGGCAGGAGTTTTGGAGAGGGATATTAGATTTAACAGCGTTGGCTCGACGTTAACTGCCCATAAAAACAACGCCGGGTGACGTAAGGATCACCCGGCGCAGAATGTTGGAATAACATCTCCTGAATATCAGGATCCCTGTTTATTCTTTTTGTACCGCATGTCCGGAGTCCCGTCTTTTTTCAGAGGCCCCTTCTTTTTGGCGGCTTCTTTATTCGCTTTGTACCGCATGTCCGGAGTTCCATCTTTCTTAAGTTTGAGCGTGTCGCTTTGTGGCTGTTTTATCTGTGTTTGGGTGGTTTTCTTTTTCTGGTCAGATGTGGTTTGCGCAAAATTTACCGACTGAACTCCAACCAGCAGGGCGATGGCAAGAATTAGCTTTTTCATATCCGAAATTTGAAATTAAGTTAACGAATATCGGCAATATCAGAAACCAAACCGATGATCGTTTGTTATTTTCCACAGGCTGCCTCCTGCTGGTTATTCGTTAGTATATTGCAGGGGCAAAAAACTAGTGATATGATTGCATTTTTGGGGACAGGTCTTCTTGGATCGAATTTTACAAGAGCCCTTCTGGAAAAGGGAAATCAGGTTCAGGTATGGAACCGTACAGCGGAAAAAGCCCGTGCGCTGGAAAAGTTCGGGGCCAGGGCATTTGAACTACCATCAGAGGCGGTGGCCAACGTAGAACGTGTGCACGTAACGCTTTCCGATGACACGGTTGTAGACGAGGTTTTGAATCAGGCATCGCCCGGATTTGCACCCGGACTTATCGTTATCGATCATACCACCACGTCGGTTGCCGGCGCTGTTGAACGCACGAAAAAATGGGCGGAGAAAGGCATTACCTATGTTCATGTGCCCGTGTTTATGGGGCCCATCAACGCCCTTCAGCGAAACGGATATATGCTGATATCCGGAAATCAGGAGGTGGCCGCCCGTGTGACGCCCTGGCTGTCGGAAATGACGGGAAAGGTGTTGAACTTCGGTGAGGAAACCGGCCGGGCCGCAGCAATCAAATTGATGGGAAATTCCTTTTTGCTTTCACTCACCAGCGGTCTGTCCGACATGCTGGCGCTTGGAAAGGCAATGGGGGTTCCTTCCGACGATATCTTCACGCTTTTCAGTTCCTGGAATCCCGGGGCGCTCGCGCCGGACAGGCTTAGGCGCATTCTGTCGGCGCATTACGACAACCCCTCCTGGGAGTTGCAGATGGCACGTAAGGATGCCCGCCTGATGATCAACGAAGCACAGCATGGGAACAGTCATCTGATAGCCATTCCGGCAATTGCCAAGGAAATGGATAAGTGGCTGGCCAAGGGGTTTGCCAATAAAGACTGGACCATCATCGCTTCTGAAAATCTTTAGTTGCGTCAGTTACCCCAAACGGTAACAATTATATTTCTGGAGCCGCCATAGTCACGATGTTCGCAGAGGTACACGCCCTGCCACGTTCCCAACGCCAGGTGTCCGTTCTTAATGGGAATCAGTACCGAGCTCCCGAGAATGGAAGATTTCAGGTGGGCGGGCATATCGTCCGGACCTTCGTCGGTATGGCGGTAATCCGGATCATTCTCCGGTACTGCCTTGTTGAAATAGGTTTCAAAATCCATCCGAACGGTTGGATCTGCATTTTCATTTAGGGTTAGTGAAGCCGATGTATGCTGAATAAAAATCTGGCAGAGTCCGGCACTGATCTCCCGGATCTCCGGAACGGCGGCTACCAGCTCGTTGGTGATCAGATGATATCCCCGCGGTTTCTCTTTTAGCCGAAAGCTGTGTTGATAGAGTTTCATACTCTTCAAAATTACACGATTATGGGATTGTGGAATGGGTAGGGTTGGGTTTTGACGGGAGGATTTATTTTTTGCGGGGCTTTTGATGGAGGCCGACTGGGAGTTGTGCAAAAAGGGGCTCTGAAGTGTTTCAGAACCCCCTGTAACAGTTCCTTGAATTTTACAATTTTTTCGGTAGGTCCGAATGAATTGTAACAGAACTGCGTTGTTGTAGTAACTATTCAAAATTTTGTGCCAGCTGCAGAAGAGCTTTTCTTCCTTTGTTCCGAAAGAATTTTCAGCAGAAGTTTTTCCGCCTGTTCCTGTTTTTTGCCTTTTCCTTCAGAGGCTGGGATTGATGTCAGTCGCCGTTGTAGTTTATTGTCTTTAAACAGGGTTACCAATTCCGGATAAATATAATGTTTGATGCAGACGGCGCGGGTGTTGCCAAGAACCGCCGCCACACAGTCGGTGGCCTTGTTGATGATGGCCGTTTCGGATTCTTTTTCGGTGTTGGTGGCCTGTTCTTTGAGGGCGAGCAAAAATTCCACAGATCCGATCCAGGTGCGGAAATCCTTGCTGGTAAATTCACACCCGGAGATTTCACGGATATAGTCGTTTACATCTGCGGAGCCAATCGAGTGGAGGTCGCCTCCTTCGCTGGGATATTGGAAGAGTTCCTGCCCAGGTAAATCCTTGCAGGCCATGATGATTCGTGCGAGCCGCGCACTTTTAAATGAGACTTCGTGCTGCACGCCTTTCTTCCCCTTAAAACAAAACCGGACTTCAGTACCCCTGATGTTGACGTGGCGATTCTTGAGGGTAGATAGGCCAAAGGATCCATAGAGTTTCTCGTAAACGCTATTTCCGATACGGATGCTGGTTTTATCCATGATGCTCACCACAGCGGCCAGTATTTTTTCGCGGCATATTCCGGATTGGGCGAGATCTTTTTCCAGCCTTTCCCGGATTTTCGGGAGTGCCTTTCCGAAACCCTCCAGCCTGGAAAATTTGTTCTCGCTGCGGGCAGCCGTCCATTTCGGGTGATAGCGGTACTGCTTTCTACCCAAAGCATCAATGCCCGTTACCTGCAGATGTCCGTTGGCTTTCGGACAGATCCAAACCTTTGTCCACGCCGGAGGGATCACCAGTTTTTTTATTCTCTCCAGCATTTTCGGATCGCTGATGACGACGCCTTTCAGCCGGTATTGAAACCCATTTTTCCTGGAAATCCTTTCGATGCCCGGCATTCGGTCATTTACATAATTCAGCCTTAACGACTCGGCCGTTGCCTGGTTTTCGGCGGCAATTTCGTTGCCGGGTGCGGATGAAACCAATACGGATTTTTCGGTTAACAGCAATGTCATACCATCCGATGAAAAAAATCCGTGCCGGGGCCGGCGTTGTGGTGCAGGGAGCGTTCGGGGCGTATTAACCTTCCGTATATTTTTTGAAGTTATTGAGAATGGACTGCCAACCTGCACGCTGCAGATCTACGGGGTTCTGCGATTCGGCATCAAAGGTTTCGGTGATGCGGGTTTGTCCGCCGTCGGCGTCGAAGGTAATGTTTACCTTTCGCTCGTCGGGCATCACAAAGGCGAGGGATTTCATGGGGGCAACAACCGTATAGGTTCCTTCAAAATTGAAACCCATACTTCCATCGCGGGCTTCCATCCGGGTTTTGAAGTGCCCGCCGGCTCGAAGATCGTTTTCTGCCCGGGGAGCATGCCAATCTTCACTGGCGAAATACCATCGGGTGATCGATGCGGGATCGGTAAAATCTTTCCATGCTTTTTCGACGGGAACGTTGACGGTTACTTCAACGGTGATGCTTGTCGTATTTTTTGTTTCTCTACTCATCCTTATTGATTTTGCAGACAAACATAGTGCGCATCGGGTGAAACCCGAATAGGAAACTGCGACAAAAAAAAGGGAGAATGCGGCAGGATCACGTTAAAGTTTTCCCGTGTACACCCTCGTTATATAGTTGATATCGATGATTCCGTTGAGGTGATGTTTTTCAAACAATGTTTTCAGGTCGGTGGTCATGTCTTTATAGCCGTCAGAGCCGGGTGGGGGTATGTATGAAGAGGAGGCCAGGCGCCCCAGAAGCCCCTTTAAATCGAAGCTCTGTTTGTTGGGGAAATTTATCTCCGAATAGGTACCGGGACGGAAAAATTCCCGGAGGTCGTCGGGCCCGATTTGCCGGTGGTCAACCTGCACATAATCGATCGCGTACTTCAGAATAAGTTTTTCATATTCCTGTTCAAAGGGTGTCCTGACCCGGCGTTCATTCCACACGAGAGCAACGAGGCCATCCGGTTTAAGAATGCGGTCAAATTCGGTCCGCGCTTTGCCACGGTCGAACCAGTGGAAAGCCTGAAAGCAAACAATGGCGTCGACGCTACCGGATTCCAATCCTGTATTTTCGGCGCTTCCTGCCTGAGAACGAAAATTTGGATTATCGCCGAAGAGTTGTTCGGCTTTTTCGCGCATGGGACCATTGGGTTCTACGGCGATAACTGGGTATCCCTCGCTTAGGAATAGGGAGGCGGAAATGCCGGTGCCCGCGCCGATATCGGCAATTACTTTTTGATTGGTGATTCCATGGGTGTTTTGCAGGTATTTAATCACACCGTCCGGATAGCCTGGTCGGTAACGCGCATAATCCTGAACCCGATTGCTGAAGCGCTGTGTGTTTTTCATAAACTTCTTTCGTTTTCAAACAGTCCTCGCTGCAAAAGGGTTTAACCCGGGAGGAACTTCCGGAATAGGGGGAATGTTTCAGTTAAAGCTGAGGGCTGTACGATGCAGATCTACGGCTGTAGCCTGATCGAAGGTTGCCGCTTTTTTCCAGCCTTTCTCCGTGATGCGGATGATATACGAGTCTTTCCGGTCGCACGTAACCAGGCCTTCAATGGAAAGATGGGATAGTTCGCGGATTGTTTCCTCCCAATCCTGTTCCAAATGTAGAATCAGCTCCCTTGGCGTTATGCTGAAAGCCTGGGGACGTGAATCCTTGCGTGCGAGTCGGCAGAGAACAACCAGCGTTTTGTAGTATGGCTTCATTGGTTCCGATTGGAAGTGTGGAGAATCAATTTTCCATACAATGTTACGGATAAAATCTGAAATACTAAAATAATTAGCAAAAATGCTAAATAATTTATCAGGATGATCGGGTTTTCTTTTGCTGGATCTGCGGTGTGTTCGGTATGATATTTCCATACGATCTGCTTTGAAATCATTAATTTAGTAGCCTACAATTACGTAAACTCATTTTATGATCACCCATGTTTTCAAATTGATCTCCCTGTCCGTAATGGTTGTTGCAGCCTGTGAAGGGAGCGGTGTTCAGCGTGCTGACACCGTAGGAAACGAAAACGTTGCAGACACCATCGGAAATCCTGTAGAAACAAAGGCACCGAACAGCTCCTATAAACCGGCATTTGCCGGACAAACGCGTGTTGCGGGCGTAAAAACAAAAACGCCGTACGAAGCGGTAATACTGACGCGGGATCTTCAGAAACCGTGGGGGATCGCCCAATTGCCGGACGGTCGGTTGTTGATTACCCAGAAAACCGGAACGCTCCGGATCGCCGGAAAAGATGGAAGTTTGAGTGAACCGATTACCGGCTTGCCCGCCGTTAATGCAAACGGGCAGGGCGGATTGCTGGGAATTACCCTGGACCCGTCGTTCAGGTCGAACCGCATGGTCTATTGGGTGTTTTCCGAAAACGTTGATGGAGGTACGGTAACGGCTGTAGCCAAGGGGAAGCTGTCGGCAGATGAAAAAACAATTGAAAACGCCAGGGTTATTTACCGGGCCTTTCCTGCGCATAAGGGAACCCTTCATTATGGGGGAAGAATTCTCTTCGACAAAAGCGGTTATCTGGTAGTAAGCACCGGTGAACGTTCGGATATTGTTACACGCCCGCTTGCCCAGCACCTGGATGCGGCACTTGGAAAAATTCTTCGGATAACCACCGAAGGGAAGCCGGCTCCCGGAAATCCTTTTGCCAATAAGGCGGGTGCATTACCCGAAATCTATTCTTACGGACACCGCAACGTTCAGGGGCTGGCCTGGCATCCGGAAACCGGCGAACTTTGGGAAACCGAATTCGGACCCCGTGGCGGAGATGAAGTGAACCGCATTCAGGCCGGTAAAAACTACGGTTGGCCGGCCATTACCTATGGCATCGAATATGCCGGGGGTAAGGTTGGACCCGGCGCAACCCAACAAAAGGGAATGGAGCAGCCGGTGTATTACTGGGATCCTGTTGTTTCACCCAGTGGAATTACCTTCTATCGCGGCAATGCGATTCCCGAATGGAAGAACAATCTTTTTGTTGCCGCACTGAATACTCCGCATATCGCCCGGCTTGTGATCAAAAACAACAAGGTAGTCGGAGAGGAGCGCTTATTGGTAGAAGAGAAGCAGCGTTTCCGTGATATTATCTGTGGAGCGGACGGTGCGCTTTATGCGGTTACCGACGCCGGTAGGCTTTACCGAATTGCGAAGAAAAATTGACTCAACTCCGTCGTTGATAAAAATCCCCTGGACCGAATGCGCGGGGGATTTTATTTCCCGGAAAAGTCGCCTGAAGCGACGCGACGGATGTATACTTCCGGATTGACTACATGAGGCATCCTGTCATTTTTTAGGGCAGCGAGGATATTTTGGGCGGCCAGAATCGACATGGCATTTCTGGCCTCAACGGTGGCCGATCCGATATGGGGAAGAACACAAACATTCGGCAGGGTTAACAGGGGATTGTCGGGGCTGCAGGGTTCATTCAACATAACATCCAGCCCCGCTCCGTAAATTTCGCCATTCGTCAACGCATTAATTAGATCTCGTTCGTCGTGGATTGCACCTCTCGCTGTATTGATGAAAATCGCGGAGGATTTCATTTTTTTAAAGGTTGCCACATTGAAAGCGTGTGCAGATTCCGGATTGAGGCTGGCGTGTACGGAGATAATATCGCTGAGCGAAAGCAGTACGTCGAACGGCACCCATTTGGCACCAATTTCCATTTCGGCTTCGACGTTCCGTCTGCGGTTGTGGTAATAGATGTCCATATCAAATGCAGCCGCGCACTTACGGGCAAAATTCATTCCGATACGGCCCATGCCGTATATTCCCAGAATCTTCCCATTTAGTTCGATTCCCAGATTAGCCGTGGGTTCATAAAAGCCCCACTTGCCCTCCAGAATGCTGCGATGCATATAAAAGGCATTTCGGGCAACCGATAACATCAATAAGAATGCCGTGTCGGCAGTTGCATTATTCAGGACTCCTGGTGTATTCCCTACCGGAATGCCATAATCTGTGGCGGCCGTAAGATCAACGTTGTCGAAGCCGACCGACAGTAATGAAACTGCCTTGAGATGGCGGCAGTGCGAAAAGAAGTTTCGATTGAGTTTGTTTGGGCCCGAACTGATCAGCGCATCAGCTTTGGCGCATTGTCGGATCAACTCCTCCGGTCTGAGCTCCGTTTTTTCGGAATATTCAATCAGGTCTACACCGTTTTCACGTAATAGCCGACTGCCTTCTGCGGGGAGAATCCGGGTGGCAAATACGTTCATGGATGGTTGTTCGGTACTCATTTAACCTGCAGCAATCTTTTCCAGTCCGCCGATATCGTGGAGGGCAATTTCCTTTCCCCGTGTTTTCAGCAGACCTGCTTCTTCAAATTCCAGGAGTTGTTTATAAACCGATTCATAGGCAGCGCCGATATAGGAAGAAATATCCTGGCGGCTCAGCGTGAAAGACAAATATCCGGAAGGATTGGCGCCAAATTTTCGTTTAAGGCTGAGCAGCGCTTTTGCTGTACGTGCTTTTACCGGAAGGTGAACCAGATCGTGCATTCTTTGTTCCGACAGGCGTAGTTCATCGGCGAAGAACATCATAAAGCTTTGGGCGAATTCGGGATTGAAGCGGAATGTGGTATCGAAGAACTCCCTGCTGATAAAACAAACCGCAACTTCGGTAAGGGCCGTTGCCGTGATGGGGTAGGTATCGGAAGTCGTGCTTAGTCCGCGGTGGCCGATAATGTCTTTCTCCTTGGCAAACCGAATGATCAGTTCCTTGTCGCTGCCCCATTGTTTATGGACCTTGGCGATTCCATGGGACATGAAGTACACGCCTTCAACAGGGTCTCCTTCACTGAAGAGAATCTGGTTCTTTTTGAACCGGAAAAATTTTGCATGGGCATCAATGACCGGATGCCACTCCGGCAGGCATTTAAGGTAAAGAAAGATGTTCTGTTTATCCGCCTGTAGTTTTGTCTTCTGCATAGCGGCATAAAGATACCGAACCCTGTGTGAATTTTTTGACCCGATTGATGGCCGATAAGTTTACCACTTCACCGATAACAATAACGGCGGGGTTGCCGATTTGTTCCACCGCCGCCCGGAAGGCGATATCCTTTACCGTTCCGGTGATCATTCTTGCCTTTTCGGTCGTTCCGTTTTGAATGATGGCGACGGGGGTTTCGTGTTTGCCGTGACGCATAAAGATGTCGGTAATGATGTCCAGTTTGCTCATCGCCATCAATATGACGGTGGTGGCATTGGATTGCGCGGCAAGGTGGATGTCGGCTGATATCTCGCCGGTTCGGGTGGTGCCCGTCACCACCCAGAAACTCTCCGAAACACCTCTGGAGGTGAGGGGGAGCATGTAGGAGGCGGGTACGGCCAGTGCGCTGGATATTCCTGGAATGACTTCGGTGTGCATTCCCGCTGCTGATGCGGCCTCCAGCTCCTCCTGCGCTCTGCCGAATATGAAGGGGTCGCCGCCTTTTAACCGAACGATATGGGCATACCGAAGGCTGTATTCCACTATAAGCTGATTGATTTCCTGCTGGGAAAGCGTGTGGCAACCAAAGCGTTTTCCGGTATGTCTTTTGACAGAGGCGTTCGTTGCATAGTCGAGCAGTTTTTTGTTGGCGAGGGCATCGTATAATACGACGTCGGCTTTCTCCAGGGCTCGCAGGGCTTTTAAGGTAATTAATTCCGGATCTCCCGGACCTGCACCGATCAATGTAAGGGTTCGTGTTTTCATATTAAGAAATAAAAAATGTAATAAAAAGTTGGAAAAATCTTTCCAAAACGAATATAAAGATTAATTTGGTAATATAAAATAATCGTTAAGGGGTTAAAACGGCGGATAAAATATTGTTAAGATAAGAATAGAAAAAAATAATAATATTGCGATTGCCTGCCATTCCAACCTAAAAACCTTCTATATGAAAGTGATCGTTATCGGCAATGGAATGGTCGGATTTAAGTTCTGCGAAAAAATTCTGACCCGGGGAATCCCCGATTTACAGCTCTCCGTATTTGGAGAGGAAATGCTTCCGGCCTACGACCGGGTTCATCTCAGCGAATACTTTGCGGGTAAGTCGGCCTACGACCTCAGTATGGCTCCCGTGCAATGGTATGCCGATAACGGCATTACCCTTCATTTGGGCGACCCCGTTCTGGAAATTGACAGGGGAAAAAAGGTAATCCGTTCCTTTAAAGGGGTTGAAGAATCGTACGACTATCTGGTTTTCGCTACGGGCTCCTCTTCATTTGTGCCCCGAATTGCCGGTACCGACAAGGAAGGGGTGTTTGTGTACCGCACCATTGAAGACCTCAACCTGATTGCCCGTCATGCCCCCAATTGCCGTTCTGCAGCCGTTATCGGCGGGGGGCTGCTGGGGCTGGAGGCGGCAAAAGCCATGCTCGACCTGGGCATTCAAGATACCCATGTCGTGGAGTTTGCTCCGCGGCTGATGCCGCGCCAGATCGACGACAAGGGCTCCGCCATTCTTCGCCGCCAGCTGGAAGAAATGGGCATTACGGTGCATACCAACCGAAACACAGCGGCTATTCTTGGGAACGCCTCCATTACCGGAATGATTTTTACGGATGGTACCATTCTCGCCGTGGATATGCTTGTGATTTCTGCAGGTATCAAACCCCGTGATGAACTCGCCGCATCCTGCGATTTGGATCTGGGCCCCAGGGGAGGTATTGTTGTTAACGACTCCATGCAAACCAATGATCCCTCCATTTATGCCATCGGCGAATGTGCGGTTCATCAGGGAGCGGTTTACGGACTGGTTGCTCCGGGTTATGAAATGGCGGAAATTGTAGCCGAAGGATTGGCTGGGCGGGTAAAGACCTTTTCCGCATTCGATATGAGCACCAAACTCAAGCTGCTTGGTGTTGATGTAGCCAGTTTTGGCAATCCTTTTGCCGATGAAGAGGCAAGAAGCATTGTATTTGAAGACAACGCGAAGGGGATTTACAAGCGGATCAATATTTCGTCGGATGGTAAGCGGTTGTTGGGCGGCATACTTGTGGGGGATGCATCCGAATACAATATGCTGTTGCAAACCTGCCGGAACGCTTTGACGCTGCCGCCTTCGCCCGAGGCACTGATACTTCCCCGGGGTGAAGGTAAAAGTTCGGCGAGTGGTGTCGCTGCTCTTCCGGATGATGCCGTAATATGCAGCTGTGAAGGAGTGACCAAGGGCGCTATCTGTGCCAAAACATTGGAAGGCAATGAAACCGTTGATGCACTGAAAAAATGTACGGGCGCCGGAACCGGCTGTGGCGGATGTGTACCGATGGTAAAGGATTTGATGGTGCATACGCTCAAAGCCAACGGCAAATATGTACGCAACGTTCTTTGTGAACATTTCGCCTACAGCCGCCAGGAACTGTTTGACCTGATTAAGATTCATCAACTCCAAACTTTCGACGAAGTACTCGATAAACTCGGGAAGGGCCATGGTTGTGAAATCTGCAAGCCTGCCATCGCTTCGGTTCTCGCAAGTTTGTGGGCCGATATGATTTTGGAAAAGGGAAACGATACCGCTCAGGATACCAACGACCGGTTTCTCGCCAATATTCAAAAAGGCGGAACCTATTCGGTGGTACCGCGGATTCCCGGAGGGGAGATTACACCCGATAAGCTGATCCGACTGGGTGAAGTGGCCAAAAAATACCATCTCTATACCAAAATCACCGGAGGACAACGCATAGATATGTTCGGCGCACATGTCGGCGACCTTCCCTTCATATGGTCGGAGCTGATTGCAGCCGGATTTGAAAGCGGTCATGCCTATGGAAAGGCGCTGCGTACGGTGAAAAGTTGTGTAGGCAGTACCTGGTGTCGTTTTGGGTTACACGACTCCGTAAGTTATGCCATTCGCGTGGAGGAACGGTACCGTGGTCTTCGCGCTCCCTATAAAATAAAGTCCGCGGTTTCCGGATGCATCCGCGAGTGCGCCGAAGCCCAGAGCAAGGATTTCGGCATCATCGCTACCGAAAAAGGCTGGAATCTTTATGTGTGCGGCAACGGAGGAAGCAAGCCTCAGCACGCGCTGCTGCTGGCATCCGACATTGACAGTGAAACCTGTATCCGGTATATCGACAGGTTCCTCATGTTTTACATTCGTACTGCCGACCAGCTCACCCGTACAGCTACCTGGTTGAATAAGATGGAGGGTGGAATCGATTATCTCCGAAATGTTGTTGTTCACGACAGTTTGGGAATGGCCGAGCAATGGGAAAGGGAAATGCAGGCCCTCGTTGATTCTTATCGGTGTGAATGGAAGGCTGCTATCGAAAATCCCGAAATCCGCAAACGATTTGCCCATTTTGTAAACGCTCCCGAAGAAAAGGATCCTACCGTCCGATTTGATGAATTGCGCGGCCACAAAAAGGCGGCCGACTGGAAATAGTCTGCGTTATCGACCTTCGTACGCGTCTCGATTCCCTTGCCTGTTGACTGTTTATCACGCAGCTTTAATTTAAAATTTACCACGTATGACTGCAAAAATTGCTGTTACCTGGGTGAAAGCCTGCAGGGTAGAAGATGTACCCATTAACGGAGGGGTATGTGTTAAGCTGGGAGAGGAGCAGATTGCCTTGTTTTATTTTACCCGGCGAAACGAATGGTTTGCTACCCAAAATGAATGCCCCCACCGCAGACAGATGGCTTTAAGCAGAGGCATGATTGGTACCGCGGGCGATACCCCCAAGGTTGCCTGTCCCTTCCACAAAAAAACATTCTCTCTGGTAACCGGCGAATGCCTTAACGGAGAGGAATGTACGATCCGTATCTATCCCGTTCGTGTAGACGAAGGGGTTGTTTTTATCGGCATCTGATTATTCAACCAAAACCAAATGTTATGGACTACGTTTCACCCAGGGAAGTAGCTGCCTCCATGATGGGGGCTGCGATTTCCAAATCTTCACTTTCCATCAAACAGCTTCTGGTAGGGGGGCACTATCCGGTGCCCTGCTGGCCATTTCCGTAACGCTTGCCTATGCGGCCGTTACACAAACCGGGCTGCCGCTCGTCGGGGCCATTGTGTTTCCGGTTGGCTTTGTGATCATTGTTTTACTGGGCCTTGAATTGGTTACGGGAAGTTTTGCCCTTGTGCCACTCGCCTTTCTGGAAAAGAAAATCGGTGCGGGGAAAATGTTGTTGAATCTGTTCTGGGTTTTTACCGGAAATCTGATCGGGAGCCTTCTTTACGCGTTTCTGTTTTGGGCGGCGGCTTCCGAGTTTGGAACCAAAGCAGAGCTGGCGGGTATTGAAAAAATGCTGATTACCGCTGCTGAAAACAAAACCCTGGCTTATGCGGCACACGGCGCAGCCGGACTAACGGCGGCTTTTGTGAAAGCCATACTCTGCAATTGGATGGTTTGCCTGGGCGTGGTGATGGCCATGACGTCCAGGTCAACACCGGGCAAAATCCTGGCCGCCGGCATTCCCATCTTCATTTTCTTTGCGCTGGGGTACGAGCATGCTGTGGTGAATATGTTCGTTATCCCCGCAGGCATTTTTTTCGGGTCCAAGGTTTCCGTGGGCGACTGGTGGCTTTCCAATCAACTGATTGTAACGGCCGGAAATATTGTCGGCGGACTGCTCTTCACCGGTGTCGCCATCTATTATACCCATACGTCAAAAGATACAGTACTTAACTAATCAACCTGTTTTATGAAAAAATCATTTTTTTCGAAGTTACTCTTTGGTATGGCATTCGTTTGTGTCTCCCGTTCCGTTCGGGCCCAGGAAAACACGCCGGTATCCATTTCGCCTTTTGTTGCGGAAGGTGTTGTTGTGGTGGGTTATGCCGATGAAGGAGCCTACGTCAATTTTATGGGCCCGGGAATCCGCTTGAATCGTCACCGCTTCTCCGCATTGGTTGGTGTACTTCCTTCGATCCGGATCAAGGAAGACAGCACTCCGAAGTCAGCGCCGCGAAATTCAATTTTTACCCCGTCGTTAGGCCTCGGATTAACTGTGCTGTATAAACGCGTTGCTGTGCAGATTCCGTTGTACTATACCAGTAAAACGGCAGTTGCCGATGGAAAATGGTCGGTGGGCGTGGGACTGGGATTCCGTTTCATCGGATCCAGGTCCCGTTAAAAACATTGGTTGAGATGGGTGTTTCCATCAATCGATGTTCGGAAGGTGGATTGGGGATTTTTTTGGGAAACTAGGCAGGCGGAACTGGTCCGGTTATTTATTGACGGTCAGCTAATTACAAAGGCGATACGGAGGAATTTAATAATGCCGGGTACTTTTCCGCCTGATTTATTTTCGACTTCAGCAGAAAAAATTCTTGGTACTTTCAACAATGTTCGTAAATTGGTCAACCAAATAACTGGTTAACCAATTTCTGGTTTACCTCATTTCAGGGAAACAGAAATGGGCCACCCCGATACGAAAATTGCTTGTAATATGAAAAGAATCAAACAACTGCTGCTGTTGTTTTGCCTGTTCCTGCAGGCCTCGGTATTTGCCCAGAAGACGCTGCAGGGAACCGTAACAGACTCCAAAACCGGAGTTCCGCTTGTAGGTGCCTCCGTTACGCTAACGGGAGCCAAAACGCCAACCGGTACCCAAACGGCCGACGATGGGCGTTTCACCCTTAAGGTTCCTTCTCTCCTGAATGCCAAACTTATGATTTCCGCCATTGGTTATAAAACCCAATTGGTGGAAGTAAAAGGCCAGGACAATCTTTCTGTAAGACTGGAAGCGTCTGCCGCCGTTCTGGACGATGTGGTGGTGATCGGTTACGGTGAGCAGAAAAAATCGCACCTCACCGGTGCCGTTACCAAACTTAAGAATGAAAACCTCGATGAAATTCCGGCATCCAGTATCGACAGGATGCTGATTGGTAAGATGGCCGGCGTTACGGTTCAGAACCTCAGTTCAGAAACGGGCGTATCGCCCAGGATCCGGGTAAGAGGTTTGAGCTCAATCAGTGCCGGTGCCGATCCGCTGGTGGTGGTCGACGGACATCCCATGCCGGATGGCCTCGCAGCGGTCAGTCCCTTTGATGTGGAATCCGTAGAAGTGCTTAAAGACGCCGCGTCTGCGGCCATTTATGGTTCCCGTGGTGCAAACGGGGTGATCCTCATTACCACGAAGAGCGGTAAAACCAACAAGCCCAAGTATACCCTTAAATCTTATTACGGCGTAAAGGAGGCATACAAACTGCATCCGATCATGACGACCACCGAATACACCGAAAAACTGTATGCGGAAGCCGCCATGCGCGCCAACGACCCCACCGTTCCGGCCAACCGGGTGAACCTGATCACACCTCAGGAAAAAGCGCGGTACCTGGCGGAGAGTGTTCTCAGTAACGGACAAAGCACCAACTGGCAGGAAGAGGGACTTCAGTCGGCCGGTATCTACAACATTCAGCTCGGTGTTTCCGGGGGTAAGGAAATCCGCTATTTCGTGTCCGGCAATTATCAGCAGGACGATGGTATCATGAACCACAACGAATTCAACCGGATTAACTTCAGAACCAAAATTGACGGGAACCTTAGCCGTAAAGTGAAATTTGCGGTAAACTTCAACCCTTCATTCTCCAAAACCATCCGGCCTACCACCAACTTTACAGATTACTACCGTTTTTATTCCGGTTTACCGGTTTTCCATACCGTTGCCACAGCGGCCTTTGTTAATCAGACGGCACAGTGGGCGGATATCCGACCCGGCGACTGGGCTCAGCCCCGGCATTTCTCGAATCTGGCTTACGCAGGGTATATGCCGGACGGAACATATTGGAACAGTAATATGGAACCCAACCTTACCGGCGGTCAGGTTATTCCCTTTTCTTCGGCCAACAACACGCCCAAGTCGATCGCTGATCGCCAAAGCAATATTACACAGAACTACCGCCTGCAGTCCGGTGGCGATCTTAGTATAGAACTTGCGCGTGGACTGGTCTTCAAAACCGCCGGAAGCCTGTATTTCAACTATGTTGAGCGCGAATACTTTTCCAAAAAGAACGCCCGTTCCGACGGTGAGGTTAACAGGGGAGAGCACTTTACGAGAAAATACATCGACCTGCTCTGGGAAAATACATTGAACTATACCAAAAGAGCTGGAGACCACAACTTTGCCGGCCTTCTGGGATTCACCGCACAGAAAACAAATACGCTGGAAACACAGATTGCCGGTCTGAATCTTCCTTCCGACGATATACAAACCCTGAACCAGGCATCTTCCATTGATCTTGCGAGTTCATATACCATAAAAAATCCGATCGGACTGCTTTCCTACCTTGGACGTGTTACCTACGACTATAAAAACAGGTATCTGTTTTCCGCAAGTCTCCGTACCGATGGCAGCGGATACTTTCCGAAAGGTCAGAAATACGGTTGGTTCCCGGCCGTTTCCGCGGGATGGAGGATCAACGAAGAACCCTTCCTGGAAGACGTGCTCTGGCTCAGCAACCTGAAACTCAGAACCAGCTATGGTGCTACGGGTAACAACAGCATCGAGCCCTTTGCCTATCTGGAACTCCTCAATATGGCCAACTATCCGTTGGGCGGGGGAACCGGTACGCTGGAGAATGGCTTGGCTGCAAACAGCGATGTCTTGCCCAATATTCTTACCTGGGAGCGTACTTACCAGTACAACGCCGGAATTGACCTTTCGGTACTCAACAACCGCTTTGGACTGAGCCTGGAATACTATAACGGCGTGACCGACCGACTGCTCTTTAAACAGGCCGCCATGTCGTTCTCCGGTTCCAACCAATTCTGGAACAATATCGGAAAGGTAAGAAACCGCGGAATTGAGGTGGAGCTGACCAGCAACAACGTGCGGAATAAGAAAATGGAATGGACAACTTCGTTGAACATATCTTCCAACAAAAATACCCTGTTGGATCTTGGAGGCGAAGCCTATCAATACAATTACGGGGAACGGAACGAGGTGTATGCTTCCATCGTAGGTGCCCCTTCCGTTCAGTTCTTCGGATATAAAACAGATGGCGTTTGGCTTTCCGATGATGAAATTGCCAAGGCCCAGGCGGCAGGCCTAACCAGTTCGCTCTCCAAATATTTTGTTGCTGGTGGGTTGAAATTCGTGGACATTAACAACGACAACATTATCGATGAGAAGGATCGTACGGTTCTGGGAACGCCTTTCCCCGATTTCACCTGGGGGATTACCAATACCATCCGTTATTCCGGTTTCGACCTCACGTTCGTGATTCAGGGCGTTCAGGGTGCCAAACTGGTAAACGGCGATGCCTACTACAACGAATCGAAATGGTACAACAAGAATTATAACAGCACAAAACGTTGGGTAAGTGCGGCTAATCCCGGTGACGGAAAAACGCCCTACGCCGCCGATGGTGCCGATTGGATGCTTACCGATCATGTACTGGAGAATGGTTCCTATGCGGCACTTCGAAGTGTAATACTCGGATATGCACTTCGTCCGGCCCTGGTGAAAAAAATGAAACTGACCGGTGTACGTTTCTACGCATCCGGAGAGAACCTGTTCTACATTATGGCAAAAGATTACCGCGGCATCAACCCCGAGGCCAGAACCGTGTCCGGCACCTATGCCTCTCCGCTGATCGACGGTTATCAGCGTGGTGCATTCCCGATCGGAAGAACCGTGACCTTCGGTGTTGATATCAATTTCTAGCCTAAAAACATAAAGAAATGAAACGATCTAACTTTATATATCCCGTGCTGATAATGGGTTTGATGATGACAGCCTGCTCAAAGGTTATTGATCTCAAGCCCGAATCCAACGTTACCGTTGAAAATTTCTACAGAAACTATTCGGAAGTGCGGACGGCCATGACGGGTGTTTACAATGGACTGCATGCTCCGCTGGAAACAGAGTGGATGTTAACCGAACTGCGTTCCGATATTTCCAAGCAGGGTTCGCCCGGAAGTACCTCCGTGCCAAACATCGAACTGAATGATCTGAACACCTACCTGCAGAATTCATCGCACCCCCGTGTGTACGATTACTGGTTTAATACGTATAAAAACATCCGGAGTGCGAATTACGTGTTGCGTAGTTTGGGGGTGCGCTATCAGGAAGGTCAAACAAGTTTTGCAACTGAGCCCACGGCCACCATGGATGAAGCGCAACGCCAGGAGCTGGCCGGTGAAGCACTGTTTGTGAGGGCTTATCATTATTTCAATCTGACCCGTCTGTTCGGAGGTGTTTTCATCCTCACCGACCCGAAAGCACCGACCGAGCTGAAGCAGATCAACCGGTCTTCCGTCGGTGAATGTCTGCAGCTGGTCGAAGCCGACCTTAGGGCGGCAACGCAGTGGTTGCCCGACCGAACATACAGCCAGCAACCGGAAACCGATCGGGGACGAGTTACCCTTTGGGCCGCGAAGGCACTGTTGGCAAAAGTATACCTCACCCTGGGACGCAGTGCGGATGCACTCCCTCTGCTGAACGAGATTATCGACAGGAGCGGGCACGGTTTGCTGGATTCCTACGCCGATGTATTCTCGATCAATAACGAAATGAACCGCGAAATCCTTTTTGCGGTGCGGTATAAATCAGGAGGTCTGGGATTAGGAAACTATATGGCCAATTCCTTTGCCGCTTTGAACAGCGGAAGTGCCATTGTAAACGGTAACGGATCCGGTCTGAACTATCCGACCCTTCATCTGGAAGCTCGTTATATCGCTCCGAATACCGGATTCAAGGACGAACGCAAGGCGGCTACCATCGATAAATACAATGCCCTTAGTTATGTAAAGAAATTCATTTCTCCTGTAATGATTAAAAACGATGCCGAGAATGATTTTCCGGTGATCCGTTTTTCCGATGTGCTGCTGATGAAGGCAGAGGCTTTGGGATACAGCCAGGAATCGGTGGATATCATCAACAGTATCCGTGAAAGGGCAGGAGCAGGCGTTTATCCGGGCTCCGGAAATTTCTCCGCTGCCTTTTACCTCTATCCCGATTCCGGTCCGGAGGCCATCACGCCTGAAAACTTTATTGAGAAGTTGCTGCACGAACGCAGATTGGAATTGGCGTTCGAAAACCATCGGTATTTCGACCTGGTTCGTACCGGCCAATTTGAAAAAGCTATGGACGAATACTATACGGCGGAATACGATCAGCATTACAAGCGATTCCGACCGGCCCTTGAGCTCGAGGATCTGAAGAACAACATCAGAATCCGTCCTTTACTCCCCATTCCGCAGCGGGAATTGGATACCAACAACGAAATTCAAATCACCCAAAACCCCGGCTACTGATATGAAACGCATTTTTCCAATACTACTGTTCATACTGCCCGCCATATCCCTCCTTGTTTCGTGTGAAAGAAAGAACCTTATGGTTGCCGGCGGTGATCTTGAAACCAAAGATTATGTTTATAACGTAGCCCTGAACGGTTTTGAGCCGGAAGCAACAATCAAGGGACGTATAGACGCCAACTTTGAAATCCGCACGGTTTACTATTATCTTCAGCGGGCCAATAAAACCGATTCCCTGGTCCAAACCGACTTGGTGCCGGCCGAAAAAAGAGGTCGCAGCTACGAGTTCGAAATTGATCCGGACGCCTTTTTCGGTGTCGATTTCCGTGGTGTTAAAGCCATTAAGGTATTGTTTGTGCAGGATAATACCACTGCTCTCGAAAAGCTGATCAATCTGACCTATTTCGATCCTGCCGCACCGGTGATTGATGACGTACCGGAAACGCTTCGTCCTTCACTTACCGAACCGGTAACGATTTCGGCGAAAATCAGTTCGGAGACCGGCATTCAGAAGATCGAAATCTCCGATAACCACAACGGAGGCTTTGACATTCTGGAAACCATCAATGTCGGTGGGGCGAAAAGCCATAATCTCAGCTACTCCTATACCTACAACGATGGTGCCGGACAAATGCAGATCCGGGTGACCGACATCTATGGATTGGAAACAGATAAAATTATTCAGTTTGTGGGCATACCCTTCAAGCCGGTGATCACCTTTGCCGGTTCCACGTTGGCGGCGGCTCTGCCCGATGGCGTACCCAACGTGGTGGGAACAATCAAAACATTCAGCCAACTCCAGGAGCTTAAAGCGTACGTTGTTCGTGCCGGGGGGGAAACCCTCGTGGGAGATATCGGCTTTACCGAAACCCATGCCGGCCAGGACGAATACGATTATGCTTTCAGCTATGATCAGTTCCCGTTTGCCGACGATGTGGTATCCTGCAAGGTAATGGCAACGGATGCGAACGGCAGCACCAATACCAACACAATTTCGGTAACCATTCTGCCCTATTATCACTGGAAGAATGTAACAATGATGTCGCAGGGCATCGTCAGCGATACCGATCCGGTAACGTCAACGAGCAGTTTCTTTGTCGGTGACCTGGATAAACCGGTAATCGGCAGCTGCGATGCGCAAAGCGGTGCCTATGACGCCAAAATCGACTTCGTGATCTATACCACAACGGCTCCCGCACTTACCTTATATAACCCGAACAATACCGGAAGTGTACGGGTCAACTACCGCTGCAATGGCAGTGCTGAAGGGTGGACCCCAACCACGGTTCGCGATGTTCGCCTCAGGGTTATGCTACAGACCTCGGCCTCTGCGGGAAGTGGTATCTATACCAAATACAACGCCGGAGGAATCCTAAGTCTCGGTGATGAATTCTTTGCCGGAGTCAGCGCGCCGAGCGCCAATACCGCCAAATATGATAATGTATCGGCGGTGGCTTCCAACGTCTTCCATCCCGATAATGCCTATCTGATCTGGTTGAAAAATCCGGATGGTAAAAATATTCTGGTACATGTGAAGGAAGTGGATCTGTTTGGAACGCCGAATCAGGGAAAGTCCACAGCAGTGATGGATATCCTGAAGCAGCGTTAGTCAGAACAGCGTAAATTCGGCTATCAGAAAAGCACAAAAGCTAAGACATGGAATCATCAACAATTATCCAGAGTATCCGGGCAATTGAAGTAGAAAGCCCTGTAGACAAGATTATTTCCCAGCTCCGTCAGTTGATTCGTTCGGGACAGTTGAAACCGGGTGACCGTCTTCCGTCCGAAAGGGCACTTGCCGAAAGGTTTGGTGTTAGCCGGAGTTATGTTCGGGATGCTATCCGGAAACTGGAATTTTATGGCCTATTGAAAACTTCGCCGCAAAGTGGGACTTATGTAAGTGGTTACAACATTAAGGTTCTCGATGGTATTCTGAATGATGTCATCAACTTTAACAAGGACGATTTTGCGGCCATGGTCGAAGCCCGGTATTACATGGAGATCAACGCCGTTCGGCTGGCTGCCCAAAGGAGAACCGACGAGGATTTGAATTTACTGCGTGCCGCTGTGGAAGACTACGATCAGAAAGTAGCGAATCGGCTCGACGGTGTTCAGGAAGACATGTTCTTTCATCTGAAAATAGCCAGTGCAACCAAAAATCCCTTTTTTGAATCGATGCTGCTGGTTCTTTTACCGGATCTCATCCGCAATATCATCGAAAAGAAAGTCTGTGGTGACGATCGGGGGCTAACCGCCATGAACGAACACCACGAGATTCTCAATGCCATTGCCGACAGGGATCCGGATGCAGCTGCTGTGGCCATGGCTGCGCATCTGGATGACATCCTGAAAATCAGCCGCTCCCAATTTCAAATAAACTGTTAACAGATTAATAAGAATGGTGCTTACCCCCAAAAAACTTCTCGGTCAAATCGGAATTGGAATTCTTTCCATGATATCCCTGTCTGCAATGGGGAAAAATATCGAAGTAGGAGAAGTGAAGGAATTGAAATCGGTATTGAATAACGTTTCGCCCGGAGATACCGTATTTCTGCTTCCGGGCAGGTGGAAAGATGCTGGAATTGAAATCCGTCGCGGCGGCATTGCCGGCAAGCCCGTAGTAATCGCCGCCAAAACGCCTGGAACCGTACGGTTCACGGGGAATTCCTTTCTCCGTTTCGGAGCGGATCATGTGGTGGTTTCGGGTATTCATTTTACCGACGGGTATGTACAGAAAGGCGCCGTGGTTGAATTTCGGGTAAACGACAATCTGATTGCTTCCGATTGTCGACTGACGAATTCCGTTATCGAGAATTTCAGCAAACCGGGACGATTCGACAGCGACAGCTGGATTATCTTCTGGGGTAAGCGTAACCGTATCGACCACTGCCTCATTGGTGAAAAATACAACAGTGGTACAACCCTTATCGTAAACCTGAACGACGAAAGGAGTCAGAACAATCATCACAGCATCGACTCCAATTATTTCCGTGGCCGTCCAAGACTGGGGGCCAACGGAGGCGAAACAATCCGGGTTGGGGTATCGCGTTACTCCCTAACCGCTTCTGAAACCCATATCCATCACAACTATTTTGAAAGATGTAATGGTGAAGTGGAGATTATTTCACTAAAAAGCGGGAAGAACACGGTAAGCGACAACCTGTTTCTGGAAAGTGAAGGCGGTCTCGTACTGCGACACGGATCTGAGAATATCATCCAAAACAATATCTTTCTCGGGAACGGCAAGCCCTTTACCGGCGGGATCCGGGTAATCAATCCGGGGCACACCGTGGCCAATAATCTGTTGATCGGACTTGCCGGCGAACGGTTTCATGCTGGATTCAGTGTGCTCAATGGAGTACCCAATTCCGCGATAAACCGTTATGCACAGGTTCAGGATGTTGATATCCGCAACAATACTTTTATTGACTGCCATTCGATTTTGTTTGGCGCCGGAAAAGATCCCGAAAGGACGGCTCCGCCGGAAAACGTTCGTTTTGCACAAAACCTGATTTCAACCAAAAACGAACGGTTGTTCGAAGATTTGAACAACGATGGCGGAATTATTTTTACCGACAATGTCTATTGTGGGCAAGCTGTTAATCCGGTGCCGAAAGGGTTTCAGTACGATAAAAAAACAAGAACTAAAGAGGTTGCATACGGCGGAGTGGTATATTCCATTCCCTATTCCAAACAGGGGGCCGATCTGAGCAAGTTGTCCTGGATGTCTTCCCTGAATACCGGTCCGTCGTGGATTGTTGCTGCTACAGAGGAAAAAAATTCACCGGTTGTCTATCAGATTTCGGCGAAGGATGCTCCGAAACTCCGTGCCATTGTTGCGGCGGCATCCGAGGGAGATTATATCGAGCTGACCGAAGCGGCGGCGTACGAACTGGCGGAGCCGCTTACGGTTAAAACGAAATTAACCATTGCGGCGGCCAAAGGGCTGGCGGGAAAGCCCGAGTTCGTTTGCATAAGCAACAGGAATATTCCCGGCTTTATCGTACTCGAAAACGGGGCCGACCTCACGGTTGAGAATATTCGGTTTACCAGCTCCACCGGATCCAACGGTGCGGCAGAAACGGGTATTACCACAACCACGGCGCCCATGAACCGGACCTATTTCCTCAAGGTCAATGGATGTGTGTTTACCGGATTTAATGAAACCGGATTTGGATGTATCCGGGGCACCAAAACCACTCTGGCTCGCCGGGTTGTAATCGAAAATTCCTTTTTCATCCATAATTCCGGATCTGCAATAGAATACTGTGCAGAACGGGATGATAAGGGCTACTACAATGTTGAAGAACTCTATGTAAGAAACTGTTTGTTCAGCAACATACTCAACACCGCCATAAATGTCTATCGCGGAGGCAATGACGAAAGTACAACAGGACCTCTTGTGATGATCGATCACTGTACTTTCAATGAAGTGGATAACCGGATGCAGGGTTGTGTAGTAAAACTGCTCGGCGTCCAGCAGGCTGCTGTACTGAATTCCGTGTTCAATAAAAGTGGATCCGGAGGAAGAACCATCTGGTTTGAGGAAATGGCCTGGGATAAGCTTAAGGTAGATTACTGCAATTTCTACGAAAGCGGAAGGGTTACTTCCTTCTTCAATAATTTGAATACAAGTAAAACCTATACGCACCTCCCTTCGTTCCGGGATGTACAGAAGCTGGATCTCCGCATAGCGGAATCCAACACAGAACTGCGTACGGCAACGGGAGAGCCTATTGGAATTACGGTTGTTCATCAGGATTTATTCTAAAAATGGGAATTATGAAAAGGATTGGTTTGGTTTTGTCGGTTTTGTTAGGGTTCGGTGCAGCATCAGCCCAGGAACACCCTTCGATAATGCTTACCAAAAGCGAAGTCAGGGCGTTGCGCGGTGGGGTGGAGCAGTATCCGCTGCTGACCAAATCCTTTAAATCGCTCAGGAGAGCTGCCGACAAAGCCATTCAGGGAGAAATTTCTGTGCCCGTACCTTCCGATGAGGGTGGTGGGGTTTCACACGAACGCCATCGCCGGAATTACCTGGATATTCAGGCCTGCGGGATGGTATATCAGGTAACGGGCGAAAAGAAATATGCTGAGTTCGTAAAGAACCTGTTGTTGAAGTATTCCGATGTCTATTCTACCTGGCCCCGGCACCCGAAAAGAAAGGAAGAACCCGGGGGGAAAATGTTCTGGCAGAATCTCAACGATTGTGTATGGCTGGTTTATGCTATTCAGGGATACGACTGTATTTATGATTTTCTTTCTCCCCAGGATCGCAAACGGATTGAGTCCGGTATTATTGAACCTGCGGTAAAAGAGCTATCGGAGGTAAATGGTGAAATCTTCAACAAGATTCACAACCATGGCACCTGGTCGGTTGCAGCTGTTGGAATGGCGGGATATGTTTGCGGAAGAAAGGATTGGGTAGAAAAAGCACTCCGCGGTTCCGCTCTCGATGGAAAAAGTGGGTTCCTGGCTCAACTCGACCAACTGTTTTCTCCGGATGGATACTATGCAGAAGGTCCCTATTATCAACGTTATGCCATCCTTCCCTTTATTTTATTTGCCCGCGCGATTCATCGTCATCAACCGGAGCTGAAAATTTATTCCTACCGCGATGGGCTGCTGAAAAAGGCTGTCGATATCGCCCTGCAGTCGACCTATACCAACAAGGCTTTCTTTCCTTTCAATGATGCCATCAAGGATAAGACCTACGAAACGGAAGAATTGGTTTATGCCGTCGATATTGCCTACGCCGATATGAATGCCGGCGATGATTTGTTGGATATTGCAGAAAAGCAGGGCCGTGTAATTGTGAGCGATGCCGGACTGAAGGTTGCCCGTGCTATTGCCGAAGGAAAATCAAGGCCGTATCAATATCGTTCCATCTGGATCCGCGACGGTGCCCGCGGCGACGAAGGCGGCGTTGGTATACTGAGAAGTGGTTCCAACGAATCACAAACCTGTCTCGTGTTCAAGGCCGCGTCTCAGGGTATGGGACATGGACATTTCGACCGTCTGAATATTCTTTTCTACGATAACAACTCGGAAGTGTTTTCCGACTATGGTGCCGCACGTTTTCTGAATATCGAATCAAAAAGCGGCGGCCGGTATACCAAAGAAAACAATACCTGGGCAAAGCAAACGGTGGCGCACAATACCCTGGTGGTCGACGAGCAATCGCATTTTTCGGCCAATCTGAAGAAAGCTTCGGCATCGGCCCCGGAACTGCTGCAGTTTGATGTTTCCGATGATTTTCAGGTAGTTTCCGCCGTTGATTCAAAGGCTGTTCCGGGCGTCCGACTGGAAAGAACGGTAATGCTTTTTAAACCCGAAGGTTCTGCTTCGCCCCTGTTGATCGATCTGTTCCGCGGAATCGGAAGCGGTGTCCACAAATATGACCTTCCTTTCTGGTATCAGGGGCAGCTGGTTTACAGCTCATTTCCGATTATGGCAAGCACAACGGAACTTCGTCCTCTTGGAAAGGATTTTGGCTATCAGCATATCTGGTTGAATGGTACCGGAAATCCGGGAATGGGTAACGGAACGGTGTCCATTCTGCATAACCGGAAGTTTTACTCCACCACATTTGTTTCGGATACGGCGACCACCTTCCGGTTGGTAACAGCAGGCGCCAACGATCCGGAATTTAATATCCGCCCCGAAAAAGGGTTTATTATCTCCCACGGGGGCAGCGGTTCCCATAGTTTTCTGACGGTTACCGAGCCGCACGGCAATACCGATCCGGTTTCCGAAGCCACAACGGGTTCAAGGCCCCAGGTGAAAAATCTGACGTTGCTTCAGGACAACGACGGATTTACGGAGTTCAGTTTCCGTTACAAATCGAACAATTACACCGTTCGAATCGATCATAAAGCTAGAAAAACCATTCTTACAAAAAAATAGTACGATGATACAGAGTGCAGCATTTCAATTTGAGCAGGAAATTCCCTGGCAGGATCTCGGAAATGGAATCCAGCGCCAGGTGTATGGATACGATGAAAAAATTATGCTCGTAAAAGCAAAATTTGAAAAAGGGGCGGTGGGAGAACTGCACCGCCACCCGCATGTTCAGGTGACCTATGTAGAAAGTGGGGTTTTCGAAATGAATATCGATGGGGTAAAAAAGATAATCCGCAAGGGCGATGGCTATTACGTAGCGCCGGAATTGCTACACGGATGCGTTTGTCTGGAGCCCGGAATCTTGATTGACGTATTTTCTCCGCACCGCGAAGATTTTCTCTAAATCAATTAAACGATTAAATCAAACATATGAAAAAGCATTTTTTTCTCGTATTAACCCTTGGTTTCCTTACCGCTGTTCAGGTGATGGCTCAGGAAGATACCACCACCTATAAGCCCGTTGAGTTGCCCGCCGGCTTTACCTCCCAAATGAATGTCACCTATACCGGTGGCAAGGGATGGGAGAAGCAAATGGATATCTATCTTCCGCCAAATCAGGGAAAGCCGACTCCCGTTGTCATCAATATTCACGGAGGGGGATGGGCCCGGGGCGTACGTCAGTCGCAAACCGGTTTCAACTCCTTTTTCAAGATGGGGTTCGCCGTAGCCAATATTTCCTATCGGTTGACTCCGGAAGCAACGGCACCTGCAGCGGTAGAAGATGCCCGATGTGCGCTGATCTATCTGATAAAAAATGCGGCGGCACTGAATATTGATGTGAACAGGATTGTGGTGATGGGTGGAAGTGCCGGAGGTCACCTCGCATTAATGGCGGGTCTTCTGGGAAATGATCGTCGTTTCGACGGAAATTGCCCCTACGAAGGAGAAGTCCGTGTGGCTGCCATAATCGACAAATATGGTATCACAGACGTTTGGGATTGGGGTAATGGACCGGTAAGCAGCAAATCCGCTTCGAGATGGCTGGGAACCAAAGCTACCGATCAGAAATTCGCCATGTCTGTGTCGCCCATCAATTATGTTTCCAAAAATAGTCCGCCCGTATTTATCGTCCACGGCGATGCGGATCCGGTTGTTCCTTACCGCCAATCCGTTGACCTGCACAAGAAGTTGCTCGAAGCGGGAGTGAAGACGGAATTTGTTACCATTCCCGGCGGACAGCATGGTAAGTTTTCAAGGGAGGAGGCCAGTGAGCTTAGTAAAAAGATTGTTGCATTCATTAAGGAGCTCGGTATTGCCGAAGGGAAATAAAAAATCGAATCATGGACACGATTGTAAAGCCAGATGCAGGAACTAAAAGAAGGGTGAAAGGACTTCGGTGGTACATCATCGGGTTGATCGGTATAGCCACGATTATCAATTATATTGATAGAGGCGCGATCAATTTTATGTGGCCCTATATTCACAAGGATTTCGGCATAGCTGAGGACGATGCGAAAAACGCGCTGGCCCTGATCACCACATTTTTTATGATCGCGTATGCCATCGGGCAAACAGTGACCGGAAAGATGATGGATGCTATAGGTACACGTATGGGCATGACCGTAAGTATCATTGCCTGGAGCGTTTCTATTGCGCTGCATGCGGCGGCCCGTGGTCTCGCATCCTTCAGCATATTCCGTTTTTTATTGGGCATATCCGAGGCGGGTAACTGGCCAGGGGCTACCAAAAGTAACGCGGAATGGTTCCCCGCTAAGGAAAGGGCTATTGCGCAGGGTATTTTTGGTGCAGGTGCTTCGCTGGGCTCCGTGGTGGCCGCCCCCGTCATTGCGGCGCTGTTTCTGGCTTTCGGTTGGAAGACTACGTTTATATTGATTGCGTTTCTGGGCTTTATCTGGGTGATTCCCTGGTTATTCATCAATAAAACCACGCCTGATAAACATCCCTGGATTACAAAGGAAGAAAGAACTCATATTGAGGAAGGAAAAAACTCCACACTCGAAACCGGAAATGCATTCTCACTGAGAGAACTGCTGAAATTCCGTTCCAGCTGGAGTATAATCAGTTCACGATTTTTTATCGACCCGGTGTGGTGGATGTTTGTAACCTGGTTGCCGACCTTCCTTAAGGAGCAATACAGTTTCGATATGAAGCAGATCGGAGCTTCCGCCTGGGTGCCCTATCTGTTTGCCGCCATCGGCGGTTTGCTGGGTGGGTTTTACTCATCCGGTCGTATCAAAAGAGGGGCCTCCGCCGTTGCCGCGCGAAAATCGGCCATAACCATCGGATCGGTAATTATGTTGGCTTCGTTGGTGCTCATTGCCGTAAATATGGATCAGCTGAAAGACAATGCATGGATGACCATCTCCTTGATCAGTGCAACGCTTTTCGGCTTTCAGTTCCTGATCAATAATCTCCAGACTCTACCATCCGACTATTTCAGCGGTAAAAACGTAGGAGCTGTTGCGGGTCTGGGGGGAACGGCCGCGGTGGCGGGCACCCTGATCACCACGTGGATCGTTCCGGCGATTACGAAAACCGACTACACCATGTTTTTCGTAATGGGGGCCCTGATGGTTCCCGTAGCCTGGGCATTTGCCATTTTTCTGACCAAACAAAAAAACGTTCGTTAATTCTCAAATAAGCATAAAATGAAACTCAAAGGAAAGGTAGCCATCGTTACGGGTGGCGGTAGAGACATCGGAAAAGCTGTGGCTATTAAACTTGCGGCGGAAGGCGCCAAAGTGGCCATCAACTATTACAGCAGTGCAGCAGGTGCAGAAGAAACGCTGGCCGCCATCCGTGCAGCAGGCGGAGATGCCATTGCGGTAAAGGGGGATATGTCAAAAGCTTCTGACGTTTCCGAACTCGTATCCAAAACCAAAGAAGCATTTGGTGAAAACATCGATATTCTCGTAAACGTTGCCGGTGGCATGGTGGCCCGCAAACTGATAGGCGATATGGACGAGGAGTTCTGGGATAGTGTACTCAACCTGAATCTCAAATCGGTCTTCCTCACTACCAAAGCGGTTGTTCCTCTGATGAAGGAGGGCAGTTCCATCATTAATTTTTCTTCTCAGGCCGCAAGGGACGGAGGGGGCTTCGGTGCTTCCGCCTACGCTACTTCAAAAGGCGCGGTATCGACCTTTACCCGGTCAATGGCAAAAGAACTCGGCCCCAGGGGGATCCGCGTGAATGCGGTTGATCCGGGAATGATTGCAACCACCTTCCACGATACCTTTACTGCTGCACAGGTTCGTACCAATGTGGCCAACGCAACGCCGCTTCGTCGCGAAGGAAAAGCAAGTGAAGTAGCAGACCTCGTATGTTATCTGGCCGGAGACGAAAGTAGTTTTATTACCGGTGCAAATATTGATATCAACGGAGGAACCTATTTTTCCTGATCCCAATTCCGTACAGGCAGTCTCTCGGCTGCCTGTACATTTCAACAACCGTCCCATGCGAATTTCCCTGTCTTTAATCGCAATTCTCCTCACCTCCCTGACGGCTTTCGGCGCCGACTATTATGCCGGTTCTCCAAAGGAGGCAGAGCTTCTCTTTAACAAAGCCGCGGCAGGCGACAGGATTTTTCTTAAAGATGGTGTTTACCGCGATGCAGAAATACAACTGTTCAATCCACGTGGAACCAAAGAGTTGCCCATACGTTTTGCAGCGCAAACACCCGGAAAGGTTTATTTCGAGGGGAATTCAACTCTGCGTTTTGCCGGTACCCATCTTATCGTAAGTGGATTTGTGTGGCAAAACGGAGGTGCTGGTCTGGGATCAAATTCGGTTGTTGAATTCCGGAACGGAAAAAATACGGCTTCCCATTGCATCCTGGAGAATTGTGTTATCGATTCCTATAACACCGACACAAAGGAAAATACGGAAAACAAATGGGTTTCCCTTTTCGGTCAATACAATACCGTGACCGCCTGTTTGTTCCGGAATAAAATTAACCGGGGGCCTACCGTAACGGTGTGGCTTGAGTCCGGAAAGCCGGCCGCGCACATCATCAGTTTTAATTATTTCAAGATCCGTGGAAACGCACATGACGACAGCAACGGACTCGAGAGCATCCGCGTGGGCGATAGCAAAACCTCGTTTACAGAAGCACATTGCGTGGTTGCATTCAACCGGTTTGAAGAATGCGATGGTGAAATTGAAATCATATCCAACAAATCCTGCCGGAACTCCTACCTATACAACACCTTTTACCGTAATGACGGCGGTTTGACCCTCCGCCACGGAAATAACTGCCTGGTCAGCGGAAACGCCTTTTATGGAGGGGATAAACCCCTTGCCTATGGAGTCCGCATTATTGGCGAAGGACATACTGTGATCAATAACCTATTCTATGCGCTGCGGGGTGGAGAGAACAAAGGATTCCGTTCGGCGCTGAGTATACTCAATGGTATGGAAAATAGTCCGCTCAACGGATATTTTCAGGTTCGTAACGCGTCGGTAGCCGGGAATATCTTTGTAAACTGCGCACCTCCGTATGTATATGCTGCCTTTCATTCCCGCCCGGAAGCCTACCTGGTGCCGGAAAATATCCGCCTCGAAAAGAATCTCTTCTATTGCGATTCCGGAAGGCGAGGCCCTGCATATGCCGAACTGAAGGCAATCAAAAATTTGCTTTCCCGCGACAATTATGTCGTTGGGCTGCTTTTGCCGGAAGGCACCAGGGGATTTGCTTCTGCCAAAGCAAAGGGGATTACGAGAGATGGTTACCAGCTCAGCGGACTTTCCGAAGAAATAACCGAAAAGGTTTATCCTCGTGCAGCGGCTAACGAAAACTGTGGTTCCGCTTATATCTCTCCTTCTCTTGCCAGCCTACTTTCGGATGCCAAATTTTGTTTCCTGAATGCTGCTGACGTCGGACCACTTTGGCTCCGATAGCCCTCAAACCTATTTGATTTTTAAGTGATTGGGATTCGGTTCAAAATAATTTGAACCGTTAAGACTGTTTTGATGTTACAGTTCGGAATGTCCGTTTCCAAACGGGAATCCCCTGGTACCATCTTCAATTCAGTCTTTCACCTAAAAATCAAGACCATGTCGTTCAATTTATTAAGTACCATTCAGGGGCTGTTCTCCGGTGATTTTATCAAAAAAGCTGGTTCCCAACTCGACGAAACTGAAGCATCGGTGAAGGAAGCCGTACGCGGAATGGTTCCGACGATTCTCACCGGAATATTATCCCGTGCAGGATCCGGAGATGTTGACCAGGTCTTTCAAATGGCAAAGACGGCTGCCAGGAGTGGGGTTCTCCATAATATCCATTCCACCACTGCTGAGGGGATCTCTGCCCATAGCCCCGATATGTTGGGCAATTTGTTTGGCGACAAAACCAATGCCGTTGCCACCGCAATTGCGCAGTTTGCCGGAATTAAAGATAGTTCCGCCGCTTCTCTTCTGGGTACGGTAACTCCGGTTTCCCTGGCAGTTATTGGTAAGCAGGCGTTGGAAAGCAATCTGACAACTTCGGGTTTCCTTAACATGTTGAATGCAGAGAAAAGCGCGATACTGAACAGCCTTCCTTCGGGTTTGGGCCTGGCTTCGGCATTGGGGCTAACCAATTTGAACAGCATCGGAACCCAATTTGACAATGCCGTTACGGCAACGGCATCCCGGGGGTTCGACTATAAATCGGCTCCCGTCAGCGATAAAAAGCCCGGTGGTGCCTGGCTCCTTCCGCTTATTCTGATTGTGGCTGCGGCGGCACTCTTGTTTTATCTCATGCGGGGCTGCGGTGGAAACAAGCCAATTGAAAATGTAACGGAAAATATTATCGATAGCCTGGATGCCGGCCGGCAACCGGAACCGCCTGTGGAAAACATCAAGGTTCAATTACCGGATGGCAATATGCTCGACGCCTATCGGGGCGGTATTGAAGATAAACTCGTGACCTTCCTGAATGATCCCGCCACCGCTGGCGGTAAAGACGTCTGGTTCGACTTCGATAATCTGAATTTTGAATCGGGTAGTGCGGAGATTACCACCGAAAGTATGCGGCAGATCCGAAACATTGTTGCCATTCTCAGAGCCTATCCAACCGTGGTTGCGAAGATCGGAGGATATACCGATCGAACAGGCGACAGCATTGCAAACCTGAGACTGTCGCAGGCAAGGGCCGACGCGGTGAATACAGCATTGAAGAACAACGGCGCTGTTCCCGCCCAACTGGAGGAACCGGAAGGATACGGGTCACAATTCGCCACAGTGCCCGCATCGGCATTGGACAACGAAAGACAGAAAGACCGCCGGATTGCCGTTGGGATCCGCAAAAAATAAATCCGATTATTAACCGAATAAAGTCAAAGTTATGTCTGTCGTAAAAGTTATCGAAGTAATTGCTTCCTCAGAAAAAGGCATCGATGATGCAATCCGCATGGCCGTCGCCGAAGTCAGCAAAACGGTTCGGAACATTGACTCCGTATTCGTAAAAGACATCAAGGCGCATGTAAAAGACGGAAAAGTGTCGACCTACGGCGTAATCTGCAAAATTGCCTTCCGGGTAGATTGACGGCGTTTACGGCGCAACTATTGATTTGGAACTCACATAGTGAACGCTGAAATAGCCGAGTGCACCACCGCGTAGATTGGTGACAGGGTTGGCAGGGGAGGCCGATTGGGTTTGCCCCGTTGCACTGCGATCGAGACTGTTCCAGTATTTGTATATGGCCGGATCGATGCAGTACATTTCGATCGCCACATCGTCCCCGGAATTGATTCTGTTTTCTTCATCTTCTTCCAACGAATACCAGAGTCTTGCGCTGATCTTGTTGCCATCGGAGAACTCATCGTCTCTTACGAAAATGGTGCTTTCCTTATTGCCGTTGACGTACTGAATAAAACGGTAGGCATTACCCTTGCCTAATGGGTCGGTGTATTCAACGTTAACGATATTCATCTTCTCTCCAAAGATATTTTCTTCCTCCACAAAAATGCTGTCGAGCGTTACAGGATAGGGCATCCGACAACTCGCGGTGAACTCTTCGTTTCCGATTTTTACAACCAGATTGTACAGTTTTCCGGGTGTTCCGGATATCGACATTGCCCGATATATTCCGGTGGAGGTTTCGGAAAGAATAACCGGCGCCTGGCCTTCTTCTGCGATGGTTACAGTAGCATCACTGACACCGTCGAAGGAACTTAGGTCGTTAAAGGGCTTGGTGGTGGAAATCAATACAGTTGCGGAGCCCGGCCGGGAGTCCATCGTGGCCTCAATGACAAATTTTTTACCGGCAGCATCCAGGTTGAGGTCGATTACCTTTTCACAGGAACTGAAAAAAATACCCAAACCAAGAATATATAAACTGATACGTAACATGTCGATCAGAATTTAAAGTTATAGGTGATGGATGGAATAAACTTGAACAAAGCCACCTGAACGGCTTCTGTTTGTCCCGGATTTTCTTTGCTGTCGCGGAAGTTAATGGTGAAGGCATTTTCCCGGCCGTATGCATTATACAGGCTGAACACGAGCTCTGATGAGAATTTTGGGGTTTGTTTCAGTTTGCATGTTGCACCCAGGTCGAGGCGATGGTAGTCGGGCATCCGATAGCTGTTGCGATCCGTAAAATAATATACGGTTCGGCCGTCGATAACGTATTTGCCGGCGGGGAAGGTCACCGCATCGCCGGTGTAATACACCCAGTTGGCCGAAAGCGACCATTTTTTATTCAGTTGATACATGGCAACCAGGGCAATATCATGGGTTCTGTCCTGTCGGGCATTGTACCAATGGTTATTGTTGATGCCTTCAATCAGTCGTTCAGATTTGGAAAGGGTATATCCCAGCCATCCGGTAAGTTTTCCCATCTTTTTTCGAAGAAGGAATTCAGCACCATAGGCTCTGCCTTTTCCGAACAGGAGTTGCGATTCAACCGCATCCGAATTGCTGTAGATATCGGCACCGTCGCGGTAGTCGATCTGGTTCTGCATGTCTTTGTAATACACTTCCGCAGAAAACTCATACTCGTTTCCGCCCAGATCCCGATAGTAACCCACGGAGTATTGGTCGGATACTTCCGGTTTAATGACATTGGTACTCGCAACCCATTTGTCGGTTGGGCTGGACGAGGTGGAGTTGGAAAGCAGGTGCAGATTCTGCACGTTACGTGCATAGGAGAGTTTGAGCGAACTCAGGGTATTTAACTGATACGAGGCGGCCACGCGGGGCTCTGCATTGATGTAGGTTTTTACCACTTCTCCCCGTTTGTACGAAAAGGTATCGGTAACATTGCCTTCATCGTCGTAGGCAAAATAATCACCGGATCCAAGGATCGTAAAGCCGGTCAGGCGCACTCCGTAGCTAAGATTGAACTTGTCCGATACCTTCCACGTGTCGTTTGCGAAAACGGCGTTTTCGAGTGAATACCTTTTCTGAAGCAGTTGTTCATTGATATACGAGGTTTCAGAAGGCCGGATTTCGCCCGGACGAATCCGGTGAGAAATCGCATTGAATCCGAAACGGATGGTGTTCCTGGAGCCGGCATACAGCTGAAACTCCTGTTTCAGATTGTAGTCGCGTATTTGCGAGAAGATATCAAAATCGTTTCCGCCGGCGGCCACCGAAACCTTATAGTCGTAATTGCTGAAGATCAGAGAGGTATTGGAGAATAGTTTGCTGTTAAAAATATGATTCCATCGGACGGTTGCCGTCGCGTTTCCCCAGTTCAGTCCAAAAATATTGGCCGCCCCGAGTTTGTCGCGCCCGAAATAACCCGATACAAAAAGCCGGTCCTTTTTGCCCAATGTGAAATTGAGTTTTGCATTGAGATCGTAGAAATAGAGGGTGTTTTTGTTGATGCTGGAATCGTTGGATAATTTCAGGAAAAGGTCGGCATAGGTTCTTCGGCCACTTACCAGAAACGAGGATTTGCCCTTTTCGAGCGGACCTTCCAAATTCAGTTTCGTCGATATCAGTCCGACACCGCCGCTGACATTGTAGTCCTGATTGTTACCGTCATTCATTTTGATATCGAGAACGGAAGACAGGCGACCTCCGTATTGGGCCGGCATCCCGCCCTTGTAGATGGTCATATCCTTAACCGCATCGGAATTAAAGGTGGAAAAGAATCCAAGTAGATGGGAGGCGTTATAAACCGGTGCCTCATCCAGCAGAATCAGGTTTTGATCGCCTCCGCCGCCACGAACATAAAATCCGCTGTTTCCATCGCCGGCCGACTTCACACCGGGCATCAGCTGGACGACTTTCAGGAGATCCTTCTCTCCGAAAAGCACAGGAACATTCCGGATTTCATTGGTGGTGATTTTTTCTACACCCATGATCGGGGCACTCAAACTGCGTTTACGGGAAGCGTATACCGTAACATTTTCCAGGTCTTCGGCAATCTCTTCCAGGAATATATCGAGGGTAATATTGCGATCCAGATTCAGTTTTTCCTGTTTGGTTTGCATCCCTACGGCCGAGAACTCAATGGTATATTCGCCACGTGCCAGGGTAACCGAAAAGAATCCATATTCATTGCTGCTGGTGCCTGTTTTTGAGTCCGCCACCCGGATCGTGGCTCCGATTAGGGTTTCTCCTTTCGCCTTGGAACGAATGGTGCCGCTGATGGTGAACTTATCCTGGGCAAATACGGTCCCTGCCAGAAAAAGAGTAAGTAAGCTGAGTAACCCGATTTTATGCATAAAAGATGTAATACGTTAACAGGGCGCAAACTACGGCATAATACCGATTCAGGCCCTGTTTGGTGTAAAAATCCCCAGTTAAAAATTAGCTAAGAATTTTATGCGGTTGTGTCGTATAGGATGGGAGAGGACCGTTATAACGGTTGTAGGGATGAGCCTGAAATTCGTTAATCCCAGCCCGAAAACAGGAGGCTGGTGCAGCCAATCATCCGGGACGGCGGGAGAATTGAGCAAGGTCTATCTAATTAAGTTACGAAAAAATCCGCAATTCTGCAAGTGGTGTCTAATAAAAAGGCCCCGGTGACGTGCCGGAGCCCCTTCAAAAAACGGGTCTTTTCTCTTGTCTGTCCAATCTATTTAACCTTCGTAACGATCAAGCTATTATCTTCTTCAGACAGTTTCACTTCAAATACATGGGTACTGTTGTCTTTTCTTGAAGTGACTTCGAAACGAACCTGGCTATACGAAAAAGCGTCTGAACTCAGGAGGAATTTTTTGCTGTTGATGTTTGAAGTGTAAACATCACGGAAGATCACATCACCGTTTTCACCTTTAACAACTACGGTATATGCAGCAGCGTTGTCCAGGTTGAATTTGAAAACAGGCTGCTCTTCCAGTTTTCCGATATATTCAAAAGAAGGAAGTTCTTCTTTAACGGTGGTTGCTTTCAGTGTAGAATCTGCAGGATTTGCGTTTACGGTGCCGAATACAACGGAGAGAACGGCTGTGAGAGCAAATGCTACGAGGGTGTTCATTTTTGTTTTCATACTTGATAATGTTTTGTATTAATAATCTGTTTTTGTAACCGGATTATATGGACATCAATCGCGTATGGCAAACCCTGATTTCGTTAGTAGGAGTTGTTATACGATCTCCTTTTTCACGATACAAATATAGAACGGCCATTTGCCGGCAGAAAATCAAAAATCCCCGGTTTTAATTACGACTAAACCGTTTAAAAAAAATTAAAACCCTTATGTGTAGTGGGTTTTATGAAATCGTTTTCATGATATCCAAGAAAAAAAATATCTGAGAAAAAAGTTCAGAAATGGAGAAAAATGGGGATGCCAAGGGCGTTATTTTTTTAAAATTGCCCGAACCCGTTCCAAAAGTTCGGCGGGAATAATGGGTTTTCGGATAAAATCGGTAGCTCCACTACGAAAGCTTTCCATCACCGTATCTTCGTTGCCGGCGTTGGAAATGATAAAAACGGGAATGGGAGGCCCGGATTTCAGGCTGAGGGCCTTTTTGACGATTTCGAACCCGTTGCTGTTGGGCATCATCAGGTCGGTAATGATCAAATCGTACTGTTGTATGTTTTTTTCGAGGAACTCAAATGCTTCAATGCCGTTTGAAGCCGAGTCTACTTCATAGTTCTCGCGGCTCAGGACTTTTTGAACGATTTTGCGTGTAAGCAGATCGTCTTCAATCAGTAAAATTCTCGGCATCTCAATCGGCTTTTTCAACAACTTCATTAGCACCAGCGCAGCATTGCACCGCTGGATCGTAGATTTTCTTGGGCAAAGATAGGAGAATTACGAATTGGTTATTGTTTTACGGAGAGTATTACCAAATAATCACGGGGAATCATTTCTCCTCCGCTGTATACTTCCTCGTTCCGCTCATAAATGTCCTGGATGACAAATCCGGCCTCGGTAAGAAGATTTACCACTTCCTCCTGTTCGTAGGTTTTAAAATCATAGACGGTGAAAGGTAATTTCTTCATGAAGGAAGCCGGTGCAAAGCAAAGGGAAAAACGGCCCTGCGGTTTCAGGCATCGGTAGAGTTCCAGCAGGTACAGACCCGGATTGTCCCAAAAATAAAGGGTGTTGACGGTAAAAATGCCGTCGGCGGACGTTGTGGGAAAGGGGATAGAGCGGGGATCGCCGGAATGGATAAACCGGGCATTTCCGTTGGCCACTTCCTGTTCGTTTAACCGGTTGGCTTCCGCGATCATGGTGGCCGAAATATCAACTCCGGTGTATCGGATGCCCGGAGCCTTTTCCAGCAGGTAATTTAGGTGGCTGCCGTTTCCGGGACCGATTTCAAGTATGGACTCATTAGGTTGAACAGCCAGAAGGTCGATGGCGGAACGGATCATGCCGGCATTGTTTTGCTGCATCTGTTCGGCCGTCCGAATGCCGCCTTCACCTTCCGGCTGTCGTAACTGACGGGCAATTTCTCTCAATTCGTTTTCGCCCAGTTGCTTTGTGCTCATAGGTAGATCTGACTTATTTAACAAGGGTAGCCGACAGGGTAATTTCAGCATTAAACAAAAGGGATACCGGGCAATTGGCCTTGGCTTCGTTGGCCGCTTCCTGAAACTGCTCCTCGGTAATTCCGTCGACGCTGGCCCTCAGATCCAGATGCACCTGTGTAATTCGTCCATCCTGAAACGTTACCTTGGCGCTTGTATCCAGACTTCCCGGAACAAAGCCTTTTTCCGATAAAACAAAACTCAGTTTCATCGTAAAACATCCGGCATGTGCCGCTCCCAGCAGTTCTTCCGGATTGGTGCCGGGCGTTCCTTCAAATCGGGTTTTGAAAGAATAGGGGGCATTGTTCAGGACTGTGCTTTCGGTGGCGACGGTGCCCTTGCCGTCTTTTCCGGTGCCTTCCCAGTGGGCGGACCCAGTACGTGTAAATTTCATTGGTTTCTGTTTTGCGTTGATGAATGAATTTACTTAAAACAGCTGACATCAGGAAGAGTTTATAAATGAGTGTGCTGTATATGGAAAAAAATGTAATTTTAGCCTGCTGAATTGTCATTTATGAAACCTTCGCTAACGAACCCCCCGCTTGCCAAACGCAAACGCATCACGTATATGCCAAACGAGTACGGAAATGATTTTCATGAAATCGGCCTGAAGTCGCAAATACATGATCTGAAACAGGAAGTTGGCATTCTGGAGGAGCGGATTGCTAAACTGGTTGCCCAAACCGAAGCCTACCACCTTCTTGTTCAAAGGCATTACAGCGGAAAGGTCAAGCTCCAGAATAAGATTCGGGGGGTGTTGAAACATGTCCGTGACGCCCTGTCCCAAACGGCAATTCCCGGCGGAAAAATCAAAAAACCGCAGAATGTTGACCTGGACGCGGTGGTTCAGGAAAATAAACTCCTGAAATGGAAGTTGACCATCGTAGAAAAATTCTTACAGAACAGCTTCCCGGACGACGAGTTTGTTACCGAAGACGAAGACCTCACCTGTTCAGGTACTCCAAAATCAAAAAGCGCCGGCCAAACTGCGGCCTGCTGAATCCATACGAATGAGCCGGCTGTTTACCGACCGTGCGTTTCTGGATATCGATTTTACCGCTTCTCCACCCGAGTCCGGAGCGTATAAATCCTGTGTGTTTCGAAACCGCAACCTTGCGGGTACAAATTTGTCGGGGCCTGATCGATTGCTCCTTCGAAGACCGCCATCTCAACCTGGCAAAACGGATAAAAACCTCGTTCCAGGAGGTTCGGTTCAAGGGCCGTAAAATGTATAGCCTCGAGTTCGGAACCTGCAGCTATTTGCCCTTTCCTTTCTGTTTGAAAATTGCCGCTTGAACAACAGTTCGTTTTATCAGACCAAAATCCGGAAAGCATATATCAACGCCTGCGACCTTCGGGAAACCGATTTTACCGTAGCGGATCTAACGGGCTCTGTTTTTCGAAACGGCGATTTTACCGATGCGGGTATTTTCCGAACGAATCTTGAAAAAACAGATCTGCAGACATCTTCCAACTTCACCATTGATCCGGCGCAAACCGTATCTGAAAGGCAAACTTTGCCATAACCGGGTTTCCGGGACTTCGCCGGAATACGCTATCGATATCGATCCGAATCGATAGCGCGGTTCCCAATGGATCATCCCCGCCATCATTTAATTGGGTATTCAGAACCTTTGCGTTAATTTCCAGTGTCAAAATACGCGACGATGAATTTTTATACAAGAAAATGGGTAAAGCCTCAGGATCTGAACGCTCATGGAACCTTGTTCGGGGGAACCCTGCTGGCCTGGATCGATGAAGAAGCGGCCATCTACACCATTATTCAGCTGGGGACTAATAATGTTGTCACCAAGTATATGTCGGAGATCAACTTTATCAATTCCGCCAAACAGGGGGACGTGGTTGAACTGGGCATCAAGGCTACGCATTTCGGAAGAACTTCGCTTACGCTTACCTGTCAGGTACGGAATAAAATTACTCAGAAAACCATACTCACCATCGATAAGATTGTATTTGTCAGTGTCGACGAAAATGGTGTCCCCACTCCCCATGGGAAAACAGCAATTACGTATACAGATGAACGGTTGAGAGAAGACTGAATCTTTAATACTCCCTGCAAAATGAAAAGCGTCCGATCGTATTTCCTCTCCGTTGCGATATGCTGTCTTGTCTTCGCAGAGGCTGCCGCGCAAAGTTCTGAACCTGTTCCTGCACATCGTGCTGGAATCGTATTGGAAGAATTTTTGTATTTGACGGCGGATTTCCCTTCCTGTCATTCGGCTTCCATAATTGAGTTGCCCAATAGGGAGTTGTTGTGCACCTATTTTGGGGGCACATATGAAAGACATACCGATGTGGAGATCTGGCTGCAACGAAAAAAGCTGAACGGGGAATGGACGACTCCCGTAAGTGTGGCAACAGGTATTCAAAACGATACACTGCGATATCCGACCTGGAACCCGGTCTTATTTCAGTTAACACCGGATAAACTGGCGTTGTATTATAAGGTTGGACCCAGTCCGAAAGAATGGTGGGGCGAGTATATTGTTTCAATGGATAACGGTAATAGTTGGAGCAAGCCCAAAAGGTTGGACGGAAAGCTTCTCGGTCCCATCAAGAACAAACCCATTAGGTTGGACGACGGAACCATTCTTTCCGGATCGAGTGATGAAAAGGATGGATGGAAAGTTCATATTGAACGAAGTGTGGATTCCGGACAAACCTGGACATTTATCGGGCCACTGCACGATGGCAAATCGATTCGTGCCATTCAGCCAACACTGTTGACGCATAGGGATGGCTCGATTCAATTATTGGCGCGGACAAACGCAGGTGACAGCGGACGAATAGCAGAATCCTGGTCGAAGGATAAGGGGCTGACCTGGTCTCCGATGGTATTTACTTCGCTGCCCAACAACAATTCCGGCCTTGATGCGGTAACATTGAAAGACGGACGTCAGCTGCTGATTTATAATCATTCCACCAGGGATGAAAAAGGAAGGGGACACAAGGGGAGAGGTGTCATCAACCTGGCGGTAAGCAAGGATGGGAAAAATTGGGATGCTGCACTGATTCTCGATTACATCGACTTGCCGGATCATCAGTTCTCTTATCCGGCAATGATACAAACAAGTGACGGGTTGGTGCATATTGTGTACACCTGGCACCGGAAGCGGATCAAGCATGTGGTTATTGACCCCAACCGATTGAAGACTTTTCCGATAAACAACGGAAAATGGCCGTATGGAAAAATCCCTCTCGTGAAGAGCCAAACGGAGTAGAGTAAGGGCATACACCGACATTATTAATGAATGTCAATAAAAGTCGTGGGCGTCAAATTGGTTCCCACCATTTGATGCATCGCAGGAAAATTTTTTCTGATTTTTCTGCTTCGGATTCGGCAAGCGAAGTCGACGTATTCATCTGAATGTTGGGTGAGACGGCGGTCAGGAAATCAATTCAATATTTCAGAAAATTCTTTTTTTATTAATTACCATCCCTATATTTGTTAACGTAATCTGCTACTCCAGTTTCGAAAATAATTCGCGAAAATCCAGTACACCCATTTCGTACTATAAAAACGACTGCTTGCATTCCATAGATTCATATAATGAACGCGACCTCCTGCTCAGGACTGCCGCTGGTGACGAATCTGCGTTTTCGCAATTGTTTCATCAGTGGTACCAGCATCTTGCAGGTTACCTCTACCGGATTACTGAGTCGTCTGAACTGGCAGAGGAAATTTTGCAGGATGTATTTCTGAAAATCTGGATGACGAGAGAAACCCTCGCAGAAGGCCGGGATTTCAAAGCTTTCCTGATCGTGGTTAGCCGTAACCATGCCTGTTCCGCGCTCCGTAAGATCATGCGGAAGGAAAAACATCATAAGCGTTGGGAAAGGAGATGAAAGAATCCATGTATGTTGAAGATCAATCCGATACTGATTTTCACTCGCTTATTGATGAAGCGATTGACCGACTTCCACCCCGCCGAAGGGATGTTTACCTGTTGAACCGCCGCCAGGGAATGTCGTACAATGAAATAGCCGCCTTATTGAATATTTCCCGTGAGTCGGTAAAAACCCATCTTCAGCTAGCAACTTCATCCATAACGAGTTTTATCAAAGCCAGGCTGTTTACACTGGTAACCGGCTCGTTTTTTTTCATAATTTTTTTTCTAAGTCGTTCCCCCTTTCTGCTGTGTTGTGGCGTCCTTAGTTTAGAGAAGCCCGATTCTCTGACTAACGATTGAATTATGAGCGAAAAAAACGATAGGCTGCCATACCTTTTCGAACGGTATTTCAATAAAACCGTTACTCCCGCCGAAAGAGAAGAACTTGAAACCTTGCTCAGCAGCGACCTGGGCAATACCGAAGAATTGTATCCATTGCTGGAAAATGCATGGATGGACTACAAAGGTGGTGAGCCGGTCGTTTCCGATGAAAAACGCGAAAAAATTCTGAAAGAAATATTGGGAGTAGATCGTTCTGTAGTTGAAGAACCGACAGTGCGATCTATTCCTTTTTTACGCAGATGGTACTGGGCCGCTGCTTCGGTTATTATTCTGCTTGGCGCCGGATTTTATTTCTGGGAGACTCAAAAACAAATCAACAAAGGTCACAGTATTGCATCCGTTCCTGTTGTCCCGGATGTTCAACCCGGCAAGGAAGGTGCAATTCTGACGTTGGCCGACGGTACGGAACTTGTGCTGGATAGTTTGGGTAACGGCATTGTTACGAACCAAATCGGGGTAAACGTTGTACTTGCGAACGGCAAGCTGATGTACCAAACAGTAGGCGCTGCTGAAACTTCCTCCTCCAATGTTTATAATACTCTTGTGACACCCCGTGGACGGCAGTTTAACCTGGTGCTCCCGGATGGGAGCCGTGTATGGTTGAACGCCGCCAGTTCCATTCGTTATCCTACCACATTTACGGGTAATCTGCGCGAGGTCGAAATTACCGGGGAGGCTTATTTCGAAGTCGCACAGGCTAAAACGGCCCCCTTCATTGTAAAAACAAAAGACTCCGAAATCGAAGTTCTGGGAACAAGTTTTAATGTCAATTCCTACGGCGACGAAAGCAGCATAAAAACAACCCTTCTCAATGATCAAAATCTGTTTACCCGCCAATTAAACGGATCAGTAAAATACAGGTTTGCCGGATTTGTTCTCGAAATATGGAAGGCAGAGAATCCGGAAAAGAAAACGATATCTGTGTCACCGGACTATGGTGTACTGAATAATCAGCTCCACCTGCACCGGGGAAAACACGCAGATCATCAGGTTTTTATGGAATACGATTTTGATACGGAGGGCATGGCACCGGCGGAAATAGAAAACCAGGCCAGGAACATTGCCGATCGGATTGGAAAACATCTTCATGATCTCGATAAATCGCTGGTCAATGCGGAAATAACCCAATTTGCCTGGGAATGTAGCTACCGTGTGGCGCCGGATTCTGCATCGGCTAAAGCTTTGGTTAAAGGCCATCATATACTTGATTTCGAAACGGAACTCAGCAGTTGCTCCGACGTAGTCCAACTTAAGGTTATGGCTGAGCAGTTAGTTGATGGTTTGCAATTCGAAACCCGCGCTGGCGATTTGAGACACCTGCACATCGCAGGTGCTCTCATCCCAGTCGAAAAACTTGAATTAAGTCCGAATCGGGATCCGGGTCTTCAGGTTCCACTGACAGAGTGCCGTTTTGATTTTGGGAATTTTGTGCCGAACCGGTTTTCGTCGCAGGTCATCGTTGCCGGCGGGGGGACTGCCGGGGCAATGGTTGCCATCGGCTCTTCTGAAAAAGGGGCAAATACCATTGTGGCGGAATATTTCAACGATCTTGGTGGTACCAAAACCATGTGCGGTGTAATGGCCTACTATCATGGTTATCGAGAGCACCCGTATTTCATGAAACAGGATTCGGATGCCAATAATCTGGCCACCGCTCTGAATATGAATAAAAAGCTTGGTCGAATGGAATATCTGCGTCGGAAGATCAGCGGACAGGGCGGGCGGATTTTCGGTGGATCCATTCTATGCGGTGCATCAGTGAGTAACCATTCGGTAACCGGAATCCTGATCTGCCGAAATTCGCGACTGGAGTTGATAAACGCTCCGATTTCTGTAGATGCTACCGGGGATGGCGATATTGCCTGGTTCGCCGGAGCTTCCTTCCAACACGGCGACCAGAGAAGCGGTAAAACACAGAATTACAGTCAATGGGATATTACCGGTGCCGGGCCGATGCCATCGGCAGCTACCCGCGATTACGACATCATCGATAATACCCAAATTTCGGAATTGCAGCGCGGCCTTTTCCTTTCACATTATGAAGCGCATTATTACGATTTCCACCCCATGTTGGCAGTGCGCGAGTCAAGGCGAATAGAGGGGCTTTATGAACTGAATGTACTGGATGCGGTTGAAGGAACTCATTTTCCCGATGTGCTTTCCTATGCAAGCAGCGATTTTGATCCCCATACTGTTGGTGCATCGGAACTTATCCGTTGCGGATTTCTATTACCCCATTCCAATGAGCTCGTGCTGGAAATCCCTTACCGATGCATCGTCCCGCGTACCATTGACGGTCTTCTCATTTCCGGGAAGGCCTTCAGTCAAACGCATCACGCCATCCAGTTCACACGGATGTCCGCCGACCTGACGGTATTGGGTTATCTGACCGGACAGATCGCTGCGGATATTGCCTGGAAGGGCATCCAACCCCGACACTACGATGTTTCTACTCTTCAGCGCGAATGGCTGGCACTGGGATATTTTCCGTCGGACCTCCTGCGCCGGAAAGCCGGAAACCTGCTGAATGACGACGGAGAAACGAAACGTCGCATAAATGAACTTGCTTCGGGCAAACCGGAGTATCTCTACGAATGTATACGTCTTCCCGGGCCAAAAGTGCTTCCGTTACTCGAAGACGTTTTTGCGAAGACAACCTCGTCCTCAGCCCGGCTTCTTGTTGCGAAATGCATGGCCTGGTTTGGTGGCCGGGGGGGAACCCAACTTATTCTGGACGAGTTGGAGTAATTGTTTGAAGAAGAGCAGAAGAAGGGGATAGGGCCCGAATTTATTGATAACTACGATTTGATCCGGGGACGGAAACATAATGTGCTCGAGGGCAGCTTCTGGCGGATCAATCAGAACATTGCGCTGCTCGCTATGTCGGGAGATGAGGGAACGAAACCTACGATCCGGAAAATATTGGATAATACAGATTCCGGAGGGAGTATGATGAACAGGGAGAACGAATACTACAACGATCGTATTGATCTGAAACTGGTTCCCTTTCACAACCGAATCCTGAACCTCTGTTTTTATATGGAACGGATGCCGGATCATTCCTTTGTTCCCGGCCTCGAAAAATTGCTGTCCGATAAAAATCTGCGTGGTTATTGTACAACCGAGTACAGAAAAACCAGATGGCGGCTTTACGGAGGAGACCTTGAGTTGTTTATCGCTGCGGCCCTGGCGCGTTGTGGCGGAGAAAAAGGATACAGGATATTGATCGAATACCTGAACGATGCTCATTACAACTTTAAAAAGTTTGCGCAATCCGAATTACGGGAAATTTCCGGGAAAGACTTTGGATACAATGCCGGGGCCTGGTTGGAGTTTTTGGGTAAACAACAGTATCCTGCGAAGGTTAGGAAACTCGTTAAAGATGTTGAGTTTTAATACAGAAAGGAATGAGATCACTTTGGTGGACAGCTGGTTCGATAGCAATTGGGGCGTTGATCTCCCTTACAACGTTTGGGAACAAAACGGTTTATCGAAGTCCTGCACTTTCAGAAATGAAGCCCTGGGATGCACGCGGGCAGTTTCGGATTTCCGACGACAACGGAAACAGTGTTGAAGTGCGCCTGTACTCCGACAAACAGGGGATTCCGTACTGGTATCGACGCGTATACACGCCTGTATGCAACACGGGCGAATGTCAGAATATCGATATCGGAATATTCTGGCATATTGGTGGAAGATACACGGGATTGGAAGTGTATGATCGTCCTCTCACCAAAACCGATCATTCGGCTTTCACCGGGAACGACTATTTCAGGTTGGAAAAAGTATTACACAACAGCTGGCCCCGGCTTCGTGAATACGCCTTCGAAAATCTGGTGGAGAAAACCCCGAATGGAGTAGATGGTGTAACCGGGGCAACCAATCGGATGATTGCCGAAGAAACGGTTTCCGGGGCGGCTTACACGACCTATGTAATATGGCATCTGGCGAACCTGGGTGAAAACGGACAACTCCATGCATTGGGATTGGATTTGATGAAAAACGATCCTCGTCTGCAGAAAAAATTGATTCGTTCTGCGATTCCGGAATACCAGGAATTTCTGTTGGCCAACACCCATAATGTTCGATTTTCCGAAAGGGAGAGGATTGGGCAATTGATCCTGAAAGGGATGGATTCTGATAATAATCTGCATCTCCGGAAACTGTCATTTTCTGCTTTGGCAGAATATATAGTCGGACAGAAAAAATTACAGAAACAAATTGCGAAACGTTACCCGTCCTTTTCAGTAAATGAAAAAATACAGGTATTGGGGGCAATGGAAAAGTCGGGATGGATTACAGAAAGGCTCTACAAAGCCTTTGCGGCAGATTTGAATACGGATGACACATGGATGTCGATAAAAATTATTAAGACCTTGTTGCAGGGTAAACGCCATCCGGCAAAAGTGGTGGCAATAATTGCCTTGTTCCGGCATAGCGACAACGACATGCTGAAGCATGCGGCGGAAGAATTTCTCAGCGCAATTGAAAACTAAAAACGATGAACAGAAGAGACTTACTAAAGAGCTTCATTTTTGTTTCCGGCGGGCTTTTCTTTATCCCTTATTGTGTAGGGAAAGAAGAACCTGCGTCGATTACGTTGTCGAATCTGAAACTCAGTGCCGATGACGAAACGCTGATCGCGGAAATCGTTGATACCATCATCCCTGAAACCGATACTCCGGGTGCCCGAAATCTGGGTGTGCATCTTTTTGTCTTGAAGATGGTGGACGACTGTCACCATCCGGAAGATCAGAAGCTGTTTATGGAAGGGCTTTCCGAGTTTAGGAAACGGGCGAAGGAGCAACTCGGTAAATCTTTTGATGAAGCGGAATTGGGCGAACGGGAAAAATTGCTGGCCGAAATAGGGAAAGATAATACCGATGCAGTCGGTCGTTTTTTTGAAATCATCCACAAGCGGTCGGTATTGGGGTATACCAACTCCGAGTATGTAATGACCCATCTCACCAGATACGAACTGGTGCCCGCGCGCTACAATGGATTTATGCATGTTTAATGGATTAAAACCAAGACAATGGCTGGTATTGCTATAGACAGTATTAAGGAACGGACATTTGATGCAATCGTGGTGGGTTCCGGCATCAGCGGCGGCTGGGCTGCAAAAGAGCTGACGGAAAAGGGGTTAAAGGTATTGATGTTGGAACGGGGGAGAGATGTTCGTCATATTGAAGATTACCCCACAACGGGGCTTTATCCCTGGGAATTTGAACACCGTGGTGAAATGCCCGCTGCTGATAAACAGGCTTCACCGATCGTTAATCGCTGTTATGCGTATAATGAAGAATCCGCGCATTTTTTCGTCAGGGATGCCGAACACCCCTATATTCAGGACAAACCATTCGACTGGATCCGCGGTTATCAGGTTGGCGGGAAATCGCTTACCCGGGCCCGTCAGACCCAACGTTGGAGCGACTTCGACTTCGAGGGACCGCTCCGAGATGGTTTTGCCGTGGACTGGCCTATACGCTACCGTGATCTGGCACCCTGGTACAGCCATGTCGAAAAATTCGCCGGAATATCGGGAAACAGGGATGGCATTCCGCAACTACCCGATGGGGAGTTTCTGCCGGCATACCCCTTGAATGCCATTGAGGATCATTTTCGGAACAGCCTGAAAAAAAAGCATCCCGACCGGCATGTGATCAGTGCACGTTGTGCCCATATTTCCAAACCCGGACCGCTGTACAGGGAACAGGGAAGGGTACAATGCTTAACTTAAACAGAAACCTTTGCCGGAGGGGCTGCCCCTTTGGCGGATACTTCAGCAGCAATGCCGCCACCATTCCCTGTGCGCAGAATACAGGCAATTTGACGTTGCGGCCTCATTCGGTTGTTCATTCGGTTTTGTATGATGACCAAACTGGAAAAGCTTCAGGTGTAAAAGTAATCGATGCCGTTACGAAAGAGGAAATCGATTATTTCGCCAAGGTTATTTTCCTCAATGCTTCTGCACTCAACACCAATCTGATTCTTCTCAACTCTGTTTCTCATCGCTTCCCGGAAGGCCTGGGAAACGACAACGGTATCCTTGGACGCTTTGTGGCTTTTCATAATTACAACGCCAGCATTACCGGAGAATACGAAGGACTGAACCAATACAAAATAGATGGACGTAACCCGGCCGGCGGTGGTTATGTTCCCCGTTTCCGGAATGTTTTTAAACAGGAAACCGATTTTCTACGAGGCTATGCTTTCGGACTGAGTGGCAGTCGTCCTGTGCTCCCGGTAGAATCCAAACTGGGTAAGCGTTTAAAGGAACAACTTTTGAGTCCGGAGCTGGGCCCCTGGCGCGTTCGTGCCCACATGATGGGCGAAACCATCCCGAAAGAGGAAAGTTATGTAAAGCTGGACGAGAACCAGAAAGATGAATGGGGAATTCCCCTCCTCCGAATTTCCATCGACTACGACGAGAACGATGAGAAAATGAGAAAGGATTTTATTGAACAGTTCACCGAAATGTTTACGGATGCCGGATTCAAAAATATCAAGCCGGTTTTTTCCAATAAGGCTCCGGGATTGGATATTCACGAAATGGGAGGGGTTCGTATGGGACACGATCCCAGGACTTCGATGCTCAACAAATGGAATCAACTCCACCATTGCAAAAATGTATATGTAACCGATGGAGCCTGCATGACATCTACATCTACACAAAACCCATCGCTGACCTATATGGCGTTAACCGCCCGCGCGGTCGATCATGCTGTTTCGGAACTTAAAAAACAAAACATTTAAAAAATATACCATGACCGTTTTCAAAACCATAAGAAATCTCCTTCTGACTTGTGCAATGGTTTCAAGTCAAAATGTATCTGCTCAGGAACGTATCGAAGAACAGTTGGGTTGGACGCTTTCGGCACAGGCCTATACGTTCAAGCTGTATACGCTGGCTGAGGCGCTGGAAAAAATGCACAATGCCGGGTTGCGTTCCGTTGAAATTTACAACAGCCAGATTATCGGAGGTGGGATGGATGGGGCTGTCGATTTCAAGATGGATTCGACCAAAGGCGTGGAGCTGTTGAATCTGCTCAGGAGCAAGGGAGTGAAGGGAGTGGCCGTTGGTGTACTCAAAGCCAATACTGCTGAAGAATGGCATCAGATATTTGAATTTGCCTCGGCAATGGGAATGAAATGGATCAACACCGAACCCATCGAGGAATATCTTCCGCTGATCGGAGAACTGGCAACCAAATACAAAATCACCGTAGGTATTCACAATCATCCGAAGCCTTCCACCTACTGGGAACCCAAAGCGGTACTGGAAGCGATCAAAAAAGCAAACAGTCCCTATGTGGGTGCCTGTGCGGATATCGGGCACTGGGTACGTTCGGGTTTGGATCCGGTAGACTGTATCCGACAATACGATGGGCATCTGGTGACGATGCATTTCAAGGATCTGAAGGAAAAGTCGGCCACAACACACGATGTACATTGGGGCCAGGGTGTTTGCAACGTTCCGGCCATTATTGACGAACTGAAACGCCAGGGCTTTTCGGGAAATATTTCGGTGGAATACGAATACAATTGGGAGAACAATGCTTCGGATGTGGCGGAATGTGTCCGTTATTTCCGGGAATACCTGAGATCACGATAGGCTTCGAATACCGACCTGAATACAAATGGATTGATTGCGTAAAGCCCTCGCTGTGATATCAGCTCAAACGTCGTAGCGAGGGCTTTCGTTTCCTCGTTTTGCCCACTCCGGATTCTTTTTCCTGAGCGTCTTCCGTTTCCTCATCGCGCCTAGCTCCCCGTCATTGCGCTCTTTCCCCCTCACGTCATTGCGAGCCGTAGGCGAAGCGATCCAGAAAATGGAAAGCAGAAAGGAGCACGGCGGATATATCCCCAATACATTCTTGAATTTAATTTGGAAGACACTATCGGGCTGGCTGTATCACGTCTGATCCGGAATAGGGTAGAAGGGAGCTGTAGAAGCGATTTATAAAAACTAAAAAGGAGAAATGAACCCATTCAATTTCTCCTTTTTTTGTGCCCAGAACAGGAATCGAACCTGCACTCCCTTGCGAGAACCAGATTTTGAGTCTAGCGCGTCTACCAGTTCCGCCATCTGGGCTTCCGTTTCTAACGGGCAGCAATATTACGTATTCCCGCTATTCCCTCCAAAATACAGCCTAATTATTTTTTTCTGAGCAGCTTATCTTATTCGCAGCAACGCTTCCGGGGTTTCAGAAAGCGGAGGATGCGTTTCAGGAATTGAATAAATTTCTGCATACAAAAATCGTTTCGTCGATAATCCGAATCACGTTACAAAGGTATCCAATGAAAAGCAGAGCAAATGTTGCAGAAAATAAAAAAAGCAGGAACTTTTGTCCCTGCTTTTATAGTTCCGGCAAAGTTCATTAGAGCTTTTCAGCCAGATCTTTACCAGCCTTGAATTTGGCTACTTTTTTCGCTTTGATTTTCAGAGTCTCCCCTGTTTGCGGGTTGCGGCCTGTACGTGCAGCGCGTTTGGTCACGGAGAAAGTACCGAAACCTACCAGTGTAACCGTATCGCCTTTTTTCAGGGCTTTGGTTACGGTTTCTGTGAAGGAGTCAAGGATTGCGGCAGCTTCTTTTTTGGTAGTGCCTGCGTCTGCAGCGATTTTGTCAACGAGTTCCGCTTTGTTCATAGTGATGTGTTTTAATGGTAGCTAAAATAAGTATTTCACCGATAGTTCGCTATAGCGTGGAAAAAAAGGGTATAACTCTTTGAATTCTACCGTTCCTATACCGAAGAATTGGTATTTGGTTGTTGGAAATCAATGTGTTACAAAGGTTTTGAAGATGTGTCTCTTCCACTGGCAAATTGCCTTGGAGGGCTGAAAATCATAGCCTGGTGACAGTTCCGGCGTTTCGGGAATGGGCGAAACGCCGAAATCCTTGCCGTTGCCGCCTTTGGGAGGCTCCCGGCTGGCGGAAAACAGATCCATTCCGGCCTGAAAATGTTCGTATAGGTGTCACCGTTATCACGACGGATCCCGGTGCTCGTGCGGCCGTTTATTGATATGATCCACCTTTTTTATGAATGCGTCGATAAGGGGATTGGAGTAGGCTCCGTATGCGTCTGTAAGCGTACCCCTTGTCCCGTCAGCCGTTTCAATGGCGTATAAAATGGCACTGTCGTCGGGGTTGGATACGCCCTCAAAACGATAGTAGTTGGTAACCGTCACCTCGGAAGGGGAATAGGTTTTTGCCAATCCTTCCGCCGTCAATCCGTCTTCGGTTACGCGAAAGTCCAGTATATAGCCATCTTCACCAAGCAATTGCTGGATGTTTACCATTTCCGTGAGGTAGGGAATGGGCGAATTGTTTTGTTCGTTGGCCATGGGGCTTTCTTTAAAAATACAAAAAAAAACGCATATTTCAAAATGCCGGGCGCAGCCGCTGCGGGGGCAGCCGGGCGTATGGTGGTTATTTTCTTGCCGGCTTTTCGGGTACCTGCAAGGGGTACGCGGTCTGCTGTTTTCCTTCCGACAACACAAAATACGATTGTACTGTTCGAATGTTCGAAAGGGTGGAAAGTTTATTCAACAGAAAATCGTTGTATTCATTCATGTCGCGCACGGCGATCTTCAGAAAAAAATCGTATTCCCCGGTCATGTGATAACATTCCATAACTTCATTGAGGGCGCTGGCCTTCTCCTTGAAGCTGTTGAGCGCGCTCTGGGAATGGCGTTCCAGCTGTACCAGCGTAAACGACATCAGTGTTTTTCCAATTTTGGTGGGATCGAGCAGGGCAACATAGGCCTTGATATATCCTTCCTGTTCGAGCCGTTTAACCCGATCGTGGACATTCGTGGCCGACCGCCCCAGTTTGTCGGCGATTTCCTTGTTCGTCAACCGGCAATCGTGTTGGAGCAGTTGCAGTATGCGGATATCTTCGGCAGAAAGCTGTATCGTCATCTTTGTTTTTTTCTGGTTCGGCTTAAAGCAATCGATTGAAATTTTATTTTCATCTGAAAATAAGTTAAAAGTCGGAATTATTTTCCGGGAAAATCTGGAATGTTGGAATTTTGTACCGAGTATGCGGAAATTTGTTCTCAACGAATGCTTGAACACCATGAAAAAAGAACGCATACTCGTAATCGGATCCTGTGGGCAGATCGGTTCGGAACTGACCTCAGCGCTGTGCGCCGCATACGGTGAAGACAATGTGGTCGCGGCGGACATCAAACCGCCGTTCCAGACCCGCGACCGGTCGCTTTACGTACAGCTCGACGTGCTCAACCGTTCCGCACTCCGGGATATCATCTACCGCTACGATGTAAGCCAGGTATACCTGCTTGCGGCGATGCTCTCGGCAACCGGCGAACGCAACCCCCGTGCCGCCTGGGACCTGAACGTCCAGAGCCTGCTGAACGTGCTCGACCTGGCAAAGGAAATGAAGCTGCACCGGATTTTCTGGCCCAGCAGTATCGCGGTTTTCGGGCCCTCCGCACCCAAATACAATTGTCCGCAACAAACCTTCATGGATCCCACCACGGTGTACGGAATCAGTAAACTCGCCGGCGAGGGCTGGTGTCAGTATTATCACGCGAAATACGGCGTGGACGTGCGCAGCATCCGCTATCCGGGGCTGATCAGTTACAAGGCAATGCCCGGCGGTGGTACAACCGACTACGCCGTTGATATCTTCCATCACGCCCTGAAACACGGCTCCTACGAATGTTTCCTGTCGGAGAAAACCGAACTTCCGATGATGTACATGCCCGACGCGATCCGCGCCGCCATGGAACTGATGAACGCTCCGTACAATAAGATTACGGTTCGGACCTCCTATAACCTTTCCGCCATCAGCTTTACACCGGAGGAACTTGCCGGTACGATTGCCCGACATATTCCTGGATTCTCTGTAACCTTCCGACCCGACGAACGTCAGGCGATTGCCGACAGCTGGCCCGCCAGCATCGACGACTCCAAAGCGCGGGCCGATTGGAAATGGCAGCACGAATATGAACTGGCCGAAACCTGCCGCGACATGCTCGCGCACCTTTCCGTCAAATACCCGAACAACGCTTTCGAACTGGCCAAGCCCGGCGTATTTTTCTAAACTGCAGCCATTTATCCTCCATACAATCCGATCTGAAGGGGTGAGCCGCCGCTGATTAAATTACAGCGCGGCTCTTCTGTTTTCGTGATACATTTGTACCCTAAGCCATATTAGTATGAAGAAACTTCTGTATCTCTCCGCCTTTGTTGCATCAGCCTTTTTTTCGGCCCATACGCAAGCTCAGGATCAGGCTCCTCCTTCGGTGGACCGGATCCTACACGCCGCTACGGAAAAAGCCGTTGCCGAAAAGAAAAAGGTATTCGTTGTATTTACCGCTTCCTGGTGTTATTGGTGCAAAAAAATGGATTCCATTCTTCGTTCTCCGGATGTGGCTCCGGTATTCTTGAAAAAATATCAACTGGAAAAAATTGTGGTTCGGGAAACGCCCAACAACAAACATCTGGAAAATCCGGGAGGGGTTGAACTATTGGAATCTGCAGGCGGTGCCGATAAAGGAATTCCATACTGGCTCGTGCTCGATGAGAAGGGAAAGATAATCACCGATTCGCGGCTCCGCAAGGACGGCGTTCCCGATGGAAATACGGGATGTCCGGCCACCCGCGAGGAAATCGACTATTTTATCAGCGTCCTACGTTCCACATCCGACCTGAAGGAAGAGGAACTAAGTGTCATCGCAAATGCCTTCAAAAAGATCAGAAGCCTTTCGTATTAAGGCTTTCCTTCTAACATATTCGTAACATTTCTTACCACAAAGTAGTATTGCAGGGGGTGCTCAAATCGCTAACTTTGTACCGGCAAGCAATCAAAAAGAATTCTCTTAAGCAGTTAGTTTTGGTTAAACCCCGTTAGTCATGGCGGGGTTTTTTATTTGATAAACTTCAGTCGGCTCGTAGCGTGACGCAATGATAACCGAAGTATCTTCAAAATGCCCGTCAAACATTTGTTTTACCAGAACTGGATCGTTATTGTCCCGCGAAAGATGGGATAGGAAAAGATGACTCATAAACGGCGGCCTGTGCTGTTTGTAAACCTCCAATGCCTGTGTATTCGACAAATGCCCCTTACCTCCGCGAATCCTGGTTTTCAGATAATAGGGATACCTGCCGGTTTCCAGCATTTGCTCGTCGTAATTCGCTTCCAGAAAGGCCGCATGGCACTGTTTGAAATGTTGGATAAGATTTTCGCAGGGGGTACCGATATCGGTGAAGACGCCCACATTCACATTGTTCCGGGATACTACAAAACTGTGTGGATCCGCGGCATCATGTGCCTTCGAAAATGCCTTGACGGAAAAGCCTTCAATATTGATCGGAACTTCCGGCGTAAAGCTGTGCTGGAGTGTGGAACGCACCGAAACCCTACCATTGATCCGGGTGTTTTCGGTGATGAAAACGGGCAGATGATATTTTTTGGAAAGAACGGCAACACCGCGGATATGATCGTTGTGTTCGTGGGAAACCACAATGGCTTTTACCTTCAGCATGTCCAACCCGAGCTGTTGCATTCTTCTTTCGGTTTCACGGCAGGAAATGCCCGCGTCCACAAGGATGGCCTCGTTTTCCGTACCGATATAATAGCAGTTGCCGTTGCTGCCGGAGTTTAGAGATGCTACGTATAATGCCATAATTCCAGGGTACTAACCCCTGCAAAGGTACTGAAATTGAACAAGCAGCAGATTAATCCTACTTTTGCACCACTTTACAATCAACTATGCAGTTTACAGATCTGAACCTGAACAAACCTATTCTCAATGCCCTGGATGATCTCGGGTACACCAGGCCCACAACCATTCAGTATAAAGTATTTGCGCCGGCCATGTCGGGTAAGGACATCTGCGGTATCGCCCAAACCGGAACAGGTAAAACCCTGGCTTATCTGCTGCCTCTTCTTCGGCAATTCGTGTACTCCAAGGAGAAGCATCCTCAGTTTCTGGTATTGGTGCCTACCCGTGAGTTGGCGGTTCAGGTGGCGGAAATGGCCCGTAAACTGGCGGCTTACATGAGTTTTGAAGTGTTTGCCGTTTACGGCGGGGTGAACATGAACCCGCAGATGGAAGCGGTAAAGAACAACAAGATAGACTTGCTGGTGGCCACACCAGGTCGACTTTACGATATCGCACTCAGCGGTGCCCTGCGGTTGAAGCATATCAAAAAAGTGGTGATTGACGAGATGGATGAAATGCTGAATCTCGGCTTCCGGACCCAACTCCGAAATATCTTTGATCTTTTGCCGAAAAAGAAGCAGTGTCTGCTCTTCTCCGCCACACTTCCTCCCGAAGTCGAACAACTTATCGACGAGTATTTTGAGGCACCTGAGCGATTGGAAGCGGCTCCAGCCGGCACACCGATCGCCCGTATCCGCCAGATGGGCTACAGGGTTCCGAATTTCTATACCAAAATCAACCTGCTCGAACGGATCCTTCAGGAAAACCCCGACATGAAGAAGGTTTTGGTCTTCGTGGCCACAAAGGGATTGGCCGACGAACTTTTTGAACAACTGGATCCCAAATTTCCGGAACAGGTGGGGGTTATTCATTCCAACAAGGATCAGAACTTTCGTTTCAATGCAATCCGCAGATTCCAGCAAGGGTCGATCAAGTACCTGATTGCTACCGATATCATAGCCCGTGGTATGGATATCGCCGATGTCAGTCATGTCATCAGTTTCGATACACCGGAAGTGCCCGAAAACTATATTCATCGGATCGGGCGGACGGGGCGGGCCGACAAGGATGGTACCGCGCTGCTCTTTACCAGCGACCGCGAAACGGAACGGTTGGCGGCCATTGAAGCATTGATGAACTACACCGTTCCGCAGGAGCCGCTGCCGGAAGATCTGGTGATCTCTGAGCGTCTTTCCGAAGAGGAGATGCCCAGGATTCACGTGAAGGAGATCAAACTGAAAATTCCCGCCGACGAGAATAGGGGGGCGGCCTTCCACGAAAAACTGCCGAAAAATCAGAAGGTGAATTTCAAGGAAAGCCATGCCTCAAAAATGCGGCGCAAATATGGAAAGCCTCTGAAACGAAGACCCAAACGTTAATCTAAAGAAATAAATAGTAGTCCTTCAACAGTTCGGTAAACGCTGGTGTATACTGGTTGTGCGTGTCACGGATAGAAAACGAATGGTGTTTGACTTCCCCGGCACGCGGCTTCCGTCCGTAACGTACAATGATCCGGAAGATGTTGTGCCGGGGCGTTTGTCTGATCCGAACTTCTTCAATCAGGTGAAATCCGAATTCGGCGGCCAGACGATGAATGTCGGAAGAACGATGGAAGGGTAGAAGTAACCCGAATTCTCCGTCTTCGGTAAGATTGTGGTTGATGAGTTCAATAAGTTTTTGTAAGGTTAAGGTGGTATCATGTTTGGCGCGGTTGCTGGATTCTTCAGGACTACGCAGATCGTTCTCGAAGAAAGGTGGATTGGAAATGATGAACCCATATTTTTCCGGAAAACGGAATTCGAGGGCATCACCGAAAAAGGGTATAAGTCGATCCTTCCAGGGACTGGCGTTCAGGTTTTCACGCAGTTGTGAATACGCCGCTTCATCGATTTCGATGCCGTGGATCGGCGCATCGGTTTTCTGCGCCAGCATCAGCATCTGCAGTCCGGTTCCGCTGCCAATGTCCAGAATACTGGCTTTCGGCGGAATGTGCGCGGCAAACCAACTACCCAGCAAACAGGCGTCGGTACACACTTTCATTGCACATCGATCCTGTTCAATCCGAAACTGTTTAAACTGAAAATAGGTGTTTGCCATGGCGGCAAAGATAGTCAACGTCCGGTAATGGTTTCCAGCTCAGTGATGCCGCAAATATCAAAGCCTAAAAATCCTGTGGCGGATGTTGGAATAGCGGATTAAAGTGCGTCTATTACCAGGCAGAACGCGCCTCCGACTGTATGTTTAACGGAGCAAAGTCGCCGCCCAGATACTTGTAGTAGGCGGTTATGGCGATCATGGCGGCATTGTCGGTACAATATTGAAACGCCGGTATAAACGTATTCCAGCCCTGCCTGGCGCCTTCTTCAAGAAGTGCAGTTCTCAATCCGGAATTGGCCGACACTCCCCCCGCGATACATACGTTGGAAATTTTGAGATCGGCAGCAGCTTTTTTCAGCTTGTTGAGCAGAATGGTTACAATTCTGTGTTGAACCGAGGCACAGATATCCGCCATGTTTTGGGTGAGAAAATTGGGATTCTGCCTGAGGCCTTCCTGAACAAAATAGAGAATGGATGTTTTCAGTCCGCTGAAACTGAAATTGTAATCGGGAATCTGTGGTTCGGGGAAACGGAATCTTCTGGGATCTCCCTCTTTTGCGTATTTGTCGATCAGCGGGCCGCCGGGATAGGGTAAGCCCAAAATCTTGGCCGTTTTGTCAAAGGCTTCACCGGCCGCATCATCCAGGGTTTCGCCGATTACTTCCATGTCGAGCGGCGATTTGCACAAAACAATTTGCGTGTGGCCTCCACTGACGGTTAAGCAGAGAAAGGGGAACGAGGGACGGGGTTCCTCGATGAGGTTGGCCAGCACATGGGCCTGCATATGGTGAACGGCGATAAGCGGCTTGTTGAGTGCGAGCGAAAGGGATTTTGCAAACTGTGCACCCACCAGCAGGGCACCAATCAATCCCGGTGCCTGTGTAAAGGCGATGGCATCGATTTCCGAAAGCGTTATACCGGCTTTATCGAGGGCGGAATGTACCACCGGCACGATATTCTGAAGATGGGCCCTGGAAGCAAGTTCCGGAACCACACCTCCATATTCTTCATGCACGGCCTGACCGGCAATGATGTTGGAACGGATATTCCCATCGCTGCAAACAGCAGCCGAGGTTTCGTCGCACGAAGATTCTATTGCAAGTATGGAAATCAAATTGTTTTTTTAAATCGGTGGCAAAGTTAGGGAAATTTACTTCGTGCGGATGGCTACCACAGGATCCATCTTCGCGGCAATAGATGCAGGAATAATTCCTGAAAGGATGCCCAAAAGAATACAGATACCCAGGGCCAAAGCAAGATTGGCAACCGAAATGAACACGGCAAAGCCAAATACACTGCTGAGAATCTGTGTAAGAATAAAGACCAGAAGTATTCCGATCAACCCTCCGATGATGCAGAGGAATGCTGATTCCAGAAGGAATTCGGTAAGGATATACGATTTCTTGGCACCAATGGCTTTTTTGAGTCCGATCTGGTTGGTGCGCTCCCGTACGGTAACAAACATGATGTTGGCTACACCGAATGCACCTACGATCAGCGAAAGTGCTGCGATGGCCCACCCGCCGACATTGATCGTTCCAAATATGGTATCGAGAAAATCGTTGGCTCCGGAGATCTCGTTCAAGGCAAAATTATCGTCCTGTGTGGGACTCAGTCGGCGAATGGATCGTAGTGCGCCTGTGAGTTCTTCCTTGAGAGCTTCCACAGGCTGATTTTCCCGCCCCTTTACCAGAATGATACCCTCGGTGTATTTCTGATTGATCAGGAAGCGGGCAAAATTGTAGGAAACCAACAGGATATTGTCGAAGTCCCATCCGCCAAAATTACTCTGGCCGTATTTTTTCATCACACCCACGATGGTTACCTTTCGGTTCTTGATGGTGACTTCCTTGCCCACGGCGCGTTCCGGAAGTCCGAAGAGTTTTTCGGCATTTGCATATCCAAGGATGATGGCATTGGAGCCCTGCTGAAAATCGTTGGCGGAAAGATAGCGTCCGTAGGCAATGTCGATAGGTTGTATGTCGGCGTACTGTTCGGTTACGGCGTACCAGGTAACGTTGTTCAGCTGGTCGGCGCCGTATTCAACGGAGGAGCCTGAAAAGGTGATAAACGCTACTGCCGATGCCGACTGTACACGATCCCGGATAAGCCTCACCTCTTCGTATTTGGGATTGGGCCGGTTGGCGTATTTCCACCAGGTGTTCGGGCCGGATTCTTCGCCCCAGGGTGTTTTCTGAACGTAGATGGTGTTGGCGCCGAGGCTGGAAACACTTTGCTGGATATTATACTTCAGGGAACTGATGGTCGACAGTACTCCGATGATACAGAATATGCCTATGGTGATTCCAAACAGGGAAAGAAAGGTTCGCAGCTTGTTTACCCGCAATTCCTGCAGGGCCATCTTAAAACTCGTCCAGATAACTTCAAATGTTCGAAACATATCGTCTCAAAGATAAGGTGTGGCCGGCAGCAGGCGGTTATTTTTTGATCAGCGGTAAGGAATATACGAAACCGGCTATTTCGCAGAAACCTTGAAATCGACCTTCATCTTCTCCCACAGTATGCTCACGTTTCCGGTTTCTTCGGCCCGGATGGTGAACAGTTCGGTAAAATCATTGCTGGCAGAGGGTTTAACCTTAACGCGGAGCACATCCAGATTGCTGTCGTAATTGTAGGCCCCCATCTGGTCTGCATTCTTGTTGAAGATGATGGTCCATTCCTTTTCGCCGGGAATGGTAAAAAGGGCATACCGTCCTGCGGGCAGCACCTTCCCTTCAATTTTTATGTCTTTGTCGGTCTTGAAAGTCGTGGCTTCATTTGCGCCGGTACGCCATACCTTGTCGTAGGGAACCAGGGTTCCCCAGATCTGGCGGCCTTTAACGGACGGGCGGCTGTAGGCGATTTCAATATTGACGTTCTGGATCTTTTGGGAAACGGTGTCCGGAGGGCTCGGGCGCTTCGATCTGTCCTGCTGTGCAAAAACCTCAATACCCGAAATCAGAAATACAGCGCAGAACACGGCTGTTAGTATTTGTTGGAATCTCTTTTTCATCCGGAAATGTTTTATGCAATCTAACAAAAAATTGGCTTAAGTGTTTTCTTATAACCCTTAAGTTTGAACCCGAGAATTCATTAATCTTTTTATTGGGGTAGAATATGGCAAAACACACACTGGAAAACGGTAAATTACGCATACAGGTCGACGAAAAAGGGGCGGAGCTCACCGCATTATACGATTTGGAGTCGGATACGGCCCTGCTTTGGGACGGTAATCCGGATTTCTGGGCAAAACACTCTCCGGTGCTTTTCCCGATTGTTGGGGCACTGCGCCATAACCGCTACACGCATAAGGGAAGTTCCTATTTCCTGAGCCGCCATGGGTTTGCCCGCGACCGGGAATTCACCCTGGTGGACACCGATGAATCTTCGCTGCTTTTCCGCCTGGAGGCCGACGAGGACACGCTGCGTATGTACCCCTTTAAGTTTACGTTGGATATCCGGTATACGATAACCGGAAAGGAACTGACGGTTTCCTACGAAGTCTGGAACAACGGCAAGGAAGCCATGTATTTTTCGTTGGGAGCACATCCGGCCTTCAGGATTCCATGGTTTCCGGGCACGGAGTACAACGATTACTATCTGGACTTCGGTTCAAAAATTACGGTCGAGCGCTGGCCGCTGAGTTCGGATGGGTTGATCCGGGAAAAATCGGAGCCTTTTATCCAAAACAAATCGGTTCTGAAACTCGATAAATCGCTTTTTTCTTCGGATGCACTGGTGTTCAAATCTTTTCCCGGCAACAAAATAGCAGTTCGGTCGGAGAAAGTGGCGGTTTCCTTTGAAGTTGAGTGGGATAAGAACTTCCGTTATCTGGGCCTTTGGGCGGCTCCGGGGGCCGATTTTCTCTGCATCGAGCCTTGGTGTGGCATTGCCGATGGCATAAATGCCGATGGCGAGCTAAAAAACAAGGAAGGGATAATAAAGCTTGAGAAGGAGCAACTGTTCAATGCGGCCTGGACGGTGCGGGTGCTGACCGATTAATACCGGTATTCCTACGGTCGAGGCAATTGCTTATCTTTGCGCCTCGTCAAAAAAAACGAAGCCAGTTTAATGAAATACGCCGCAGAAATTCAACGCAGAAGAACATTTGCCATTATTTCCCACCCCGATGCCGGTAAAACCACGCTTACGGAGAAGTTTCTGCTTTTCGGCGGCGCCATTCAAACCGCGGGTGCTGTAAAAAGCAATAAGATCAAGAAGCACGCAGCTTCTGACTTTATGGAAATTGAACGGCAAAGGGGTATCTCGGTGGCTACTTCTGTGATGACCTTCGAATATAAGGGCTGCCTGGTAAACCTGCTGGATACGCCCGGTCACAAGGACTTTGCGGAAGACACCTACCGAACCCTCACGGCGGTCGACAGCGTTATTCTGGTGGTCGACAGTGTAAACGGGGTGGAAGAGCAGACCCGCAGGCTCATGGAAGTCTGCCGCATGCGCGATACGCCGGTAATTGTGTTCATCAACAAAATGGACCGCGACGGTAAAAACCGATTCGACCTGCTGGAAGAAATTGAACAGGAGCTGAAGATCAGCCTTCACCCCCTGACCTGGCCGATCAACAGCGGTAAGGATTTCAAGGGCGTTTACAACCTTTACGACAAAACTCTGCAGCTCTTCACCGCCAACACCAAGGCGCTGGAAGAAGATACGCTGAATATTTCTGACCTGGCCGACCCCGTCGTAAACCAGAAGCTCGGTCATACCGATGCCGATATTCTCCGCGAAGATGTCGAACTGGTGGACGGTGTTCACGGGCAACTCAATGTCGACGACTATCTGGCCGGTAAAGTGGCTCCCGTATTTTTCGGGAGCGCCATCAATAACTTCGGTGTCCGGGAACTGCTCGACACGTTTATCCGGATTGCACCCACACCGCGCAGCCGCGAAACCTCCACCCGTGTGGTAGAACCGGGTGAAGACAAATTCAGTGGATTTATCTTTAAGATCCACGCCAACCTCGACCCCAAACACCGCGACCGTATTGCCTTCCTCCGGGTTTGTTCAGGGAAATTCGAGAGAAACAAGTTCTTCCACCATGTCCGGCTCGATAAGGATGTCCGGTTCAGCAACCCATACAGCTTTCTTGCACGCGATAAGGATGTGATTGAGTCGGCCTACCCGGGCGACGTGATTGGTCTTTTTGATACCGGAAACTTTAAAATTGGTGATACCCTGACCGAAGGGGAGGACTTTTTCTTTACCGGCATCCCAACCTTCTCACCCGAAATCTTTAAGGAGCTGGTGAATAAGGATCCGATGAAAACCAAGCAGTTGGAAAAAGGTATCATGCAGCTTACCGATGAAGGGGTGGCGCAGCTGTTTACCCAATTCGGCGGCAACAAAAAAATTATTGGTTGTGTGGGTGATCTGCAGTTTGAAGTAATTCAGTACCGTCTGCTGCAGGAATACGGCGCCGCCTGCGAGTTCAGACCCCTCCCGTTCTACAAGGCCTGCTGGTTAACCGCGGAAGACAAAAACAAACTAAACGATTTTGTTCGGTTTAAGGCAGGAAATGTGGCGGAAGACAAGGACGGACACCTGGTTTATCTGGCCCAGAGCGAATGGTTCCTGAACACGGAGATCAACAACAATCCCGATATCCAATTTCACTTCTCCAGTGAAGTTCATAAATAACACTTCTAACGTATGTCAGAATGTCCTTTCCCGATTCGGTGGGAGGGTGTTTTTGGGGCGGTAAAATCAGGGATGTCTGTTGGTTAGCGTGGGGATCTGAAGGTTCGGACACAGAGGGCTTCAAACAGAATTACCTAAGCAGCTGCAAATATCTCTCTGGTGTTTTCGGTAACTCTAAAAAATAATTTTGATTAATCTAATTTGATCGGCTGTATTGCACCATTCAGCTTTACCCTGCGTCCCTTCAGCGTCCGGTTCGCTGATTATCGGTGCGATTTTCCAACAGACCGTAGAGCGGGTTAATTCTCGACTTTTTCAATAGTGGATTTCTATCGGGCGCAGCCCTCGCACTGACACGACACCCTGGCGTCACCGGCTATCACTTGCAACCAACAGGTCGGTGCCGTTTCTTTCTGGATTGCTTCGGGAGAAGCCCTCGTAATGACGCGACACCCTGGCCTCACCGGCGGTCTCATTTCGTCATTGCGAGCCTTCCCCTTACGTCATTGCGAGCCTTCCTCTTACGTCATCGCTAGCCTTTCTCTTGTGTCATGGTGAGCCTTCCCCTTACGTCATTGCGAGCCGAAGGCGAAGCAATCCAGGAAAAGACTAACGGGCACACCCTAAGTGCGCCATCCCTTCTTCCTATACCTCCTTCAACTTCTATGAACGTCGAGGGTTCTCTTGGACGCCCAGGGGAAAAAAGCCCTAATAACCTAACCTTTAAAAGACAGAACGAAAGGCTTAAACCCTTCAACCATTGGTTCGCCGAATTTTATTGAATTTAAATTTAAAATGATTCGGTTAATGTGTTGAAAAACAACTCTTTATTGTTTTTTATTTAAAGTTTTAAATAAAGCAAAATTATGACCAAAAAAAGCCGTCTTGCGACGGCTTTGGTATTCTTAGTATTCGGCAACTACTCCGAGGTAGTTGGAAGGCGTAATCGCCTTGAGTTCTCTTTTCAGATTTCCGGAAATCTTGAGTGAGGTAATAAAGCTGTGGATCGCTTTTTTGTCGATATGCGCTTTGCCTCGGGTGAGCTCCTTGAGTGCCTCATAAGGCTGCGGGTAATTTTCCCTTCTGAGGATGGTTTGAATGGCTTCGGCAACCACGGCCCAGTTGTTATCGAGATCTTCCGCCAGTTTTTTCTCGTTAAGCAAAAGTTTGCCAAGACCTTTTTCAATTGCTCTCAACGCAATGATGGTGTGGGCAAAGGGAACGCCGATATTGCGGAGAACCGTAGAATCGGTGAGGTCGCGTTGAAGGCGCGAAACCGGCAGTTTGGCCGAAAGGTGCTCCAGCAGGGAATTCGCAATACCCAGGTTTCCTTCCGCATTTTCGAAGTCGATGGGGTTTACCTTGTGTGGCATGGCGGAAGAGCCTACTTCGCCTTTTTTGGTCTGCTGCTTGAAATAATCCATGGAGATATAGGTCCAGATATCCCGGCAGAAGTCGATCAGGATGGTATTGATCCGCTTCATTGCGTCGAAATGGGCGGCCAGGTTATCATAGTGTTCGATCTGGGTGGTGAACTGCATGCGTTGCAGTCCCAGGGTCTCATTTACGAAGCGGTTACCCAGTTCGATCCATTTTTTTCTGGGGAATGCCACATGATGCGCGTTGAAGTTGCCCGTTGCACCACCGAATTTGGCGGCAAAGGGGATATAGGAGAAGAGTTCCACCTGGCCTTCAATTCTTTCCACAAACACCATCAGTTCCTTACCGAGGCGGGTGGGTGAAGCCGGTTGACCGTGGGTACGGGCCAGCATAGGTACATCCCGCCACTGCGCAGCCAGTTCGTGGATTCTTTTCTGGAGGTTAACCAGGGCCGGGAGGTACTCGTTTTCTACGGCATTTTTCCAGGAGAGCGGAATGGAGGTATTGTTAATATCCTGAGACGTAAGACCGAAGTGAACCCATTCTTTCACTTCGCCGGCTTCCACCTCGTCGAGTTTGGCTTTGAGGTAGTATTCAACCGCTTTGACGTCGTGGTTGGTTACTTTTTCAATATCCTTAATTTTCTGCGCTTCTTCAAAATTGAAGTTTTCGGCAACCTTTCGGAGGTGGTTACGCACTTTTGCGGGCAGTTTCACGATTTTTTGATCGCCGAGAAACAGAAAATATTCTATTTCTACCAGAACCCGGTATTTCATGAGGGCGTATTCAGAAAAATATTCGTCGAGATGCTGAACCTGTCCGCGATAGCGGCCATCAATAGGGGAAATGGCAGAAAGTGAATTAAGTTCCATTGAGTTTTTTTATTGTCAGAGAATACCCGGGTAAACTTTTCCTCCTTGCTTTGTGTGGCCCGGGAGGAAATTTTCCTGTAGGTTTGCACGCAAAAATAAGTGAATTGGAACGAAAGATAAGGGTTGGAGCGGTGAGTTATTTGAATACCAAGCCGCTTCTGTACGGAATTGAGCGGGCGGAATGCCGAAAAGACATGGATCTTATTCTCGATTATCCGGCCAGGGTTGCACAGATGCTGATCAACGACGAGATTGATATGGGGCTTGTTCCGGTCGCCACGATTCCCCGCCTGAAGGAAGCTTTTATTAATTCGGATTACTGTATCGGGACGGACGGTGAAGTGGCTTCGGTGTGCATCTTCAGCGAAACTCCCATTGAAAAAGTGGATACGGTTCTGCTCGATTATCAGAGCCGGACTTCGGCTGCCCTTACCCGTGTACTGCTGAAAAATTACTGGAAACTATCGCCGGAAATTGTAGACGGAGGTTCCGAAGACTACCGCAAAAAAGTCACGGGTAAAACGGCCGGTTTGGTTATCGGCGACCGTGCCCTGGAGCAACGCCAACACTCATCCTATATCTACGATCTGGGTACCATCTGGAAGCAATATACCGGACTTCCCTTTGTGTTTGCAGCCTGGATCAGCAACAAGCCGATTGATCCCGCATTTGCCGAAGCGTTCAACAAGGCGAACGCCATCGGATTGAATCATATTGATGAGATCGTGGAAATGTATCCTTACCCCGTTTTCGATCTGAAGTACTACTACACCCACAACGTGGACTTTGTACTGAACGACGAAAAACGTTCGGCACTGAACCGTTTTTTATCTGAACTGAAGGCGTTATAGGGGAGAAGGCGGACGGAATATGCCGCGGTCCACTTCGCCGACAACGAAAACACTTCCGCAAATCAGCAGGAGGTCGTTGCTTCTGACCCGGCTGTACGCTTCTTTAACCGCTGCGTCTACGGTTTCATACGACTGCCCCTTCAGGCCTTTGGCCTCGGCCAGAGATTTCAGTTCTCCCGATGGCAAAGCTCTGGGGATGGCCGCCTGGGTAAAATAGTAGTATGCATTTGTTGGTAAGAGCCGCAACACTTTTTCGACGTCCTTGTCGCTGACCATGCCAATGACAATATGGAGCTGGTTGTATCCCGTATGTTGAAGTTGCGTGATGATCTGACGCATGCCGTCTTCGTTATGGCCCACATCAAAAACAACGAGCGGCGACTCCTGAAGGATTTCCCAACGCCCCATTAATCCCGTATTGGCCTTTACGGTTCCTAATCCCGTTTCGACGGCGGCATCGCTGATATTCCATCCCTTTTGCCTGAGGATGTCGATGGCCGACAACACACCGGCCATGTTGGCCGCCTGGTACAGTCCGGTCAGATCCGTCCGGTATTTTTCGGATTTATCCGTATGGCTATTGTGGTAGGTGACGTCGAGTGTTTGTGTGCCCGCTTCTGTATGTACCGTTTGACGGACGGCATCGCCAAAAACGATCGGGGATTTTTCCGCTTCGGCCTTTTGCCGGAAAACCCGATCGGGCCCCGTCTGGGTTTGGCTGACGACAACAGGCACCGCAGCTTTGATGATGCCGGCTTTTTCGTAGGCGATCTTCTCCAGGGTATCACCCAGCAGGTGTACATGATCCAGCCCGATATTGGTAATCAGGGAAAGTTCGGGTGTAATGATATTGGTGCTGTCCAGTCTTCCTCCCAATCCCGTTTCGATGATGGCGATATCGGTTTTCTCTTTTAGAAAATATTCAAAAGCCATCACTACGGTCACTTCGAAAAAAGAAGGTTCGATATGAAGAAAAGACTGACGGTAGTTTTCGGTAAAGTCGATCACTTCCTGTTCTGGAATCATTCGACCGTTTACGCGTATCCGTTCCCGAAAGTCCTGGAGATGCGGGCTTGTATACAGGCCTGTTTTATAGCCGGCGGCCTGAAATATGGAGGCCAGCATATGACTGCTGGAGCCCTTGCCGTTTGTACCGGCAATATGAATGGTTTTAAGGTGTTTATGTGGATTTCCGGCCAGGTCGGCAAGAAGCCGGGTATTGGTTAAATCCTTTTTAAGAGCAGCGGGACCTATACGACTGAACATAGGCAGCTGCGCGTAGAGAAAGTCGAGCGTTTCCTGATATGTCATTGGACAGGCGGAAGCTTATCCGCGTAGTTTGAAATTGAAGATCACCGTACCAATCTGTTCGTCGGGGCCTGAGTCAATGGCGTTGAATTTGATCTCCCGTGCCTTTTTCAGGGCAATGGCTTTGAGCGTCGGATTAGCGCTGCTGGAACCTCTGGGTTGATAGGTGGCGGCTATGACTTTGCCCGATTTGTCCACACGGATGTCGACGGCGATTTTACCGTTTTCGTTAAAATCATCTTCGAAGGAGGGAAGATTCAGGTGTTTCCTTCCGGTAAGTCGGATGGAGATCCCACTGTTTCCGGTACCGCCGTTTCCGTTGTAGTTGTCGGAATTGGGATTACCGTTGAGTTTTCCCTGGTCGCCGGAGCCACCGGCAATACCCTGATTGGTGGATTTGTTAAAACCATCTGCGTTGTTACCGCCGGTTCCGCTGGCTGTTCCACCCTTATAAACCGCTTTGGGTTTGGGAGGAGCGGGAGTAGGATTGGCAACGGGCTGGGTTTTGGAGGTATTCGGCTTACTCACCGGTTTATCCTCAACCTTTGTAGAGGTAGTGGGCTTTTTAGGTGCGGCAACTTCGGGTGCAGATTCGTCCGACTCGTCGGTTTCTACATTTTTGATGTCCTCGGGAGCCGACTGGGAGGTTTTCGGCGGGGCATAATTGCTTTCTTCGGACGCCGATGGGGGGCCGGGAATAAGCGGCTGAACATCACCGAGTCCTTCATCACTGTTTCCCAGGTTCACTTCAATGCCGTCTTCCACGAGAACGGGCGGCTGTGCCGGCGTATTCCAGCGGACAAGAAACAGCAGGAGTACTAGCAAACCATAACTTATAAGGGTATAAGTGTATGTCTTTTGTTTGTTATTTTCCTGTGCCATATTCATGGTTCAATATTAACAAATAGTCGGCGCATTGAAGCACGAAGCCCTGTTAAAACTTAGTTGTTCTCCTTCTTTCCGAATATTTTCTTGAAAATTCCTTTTTTTTCGGGCTGCGGAGGCATCACTGCGGCCGGTTTTTTCACCGGGGGCTTGGTGTCTTTTTTTTCCGCGTCCTGAGCTTCTTTCAGGATCTTTTTTTCCTCCTCGGAAAGCTCCGATTCGGTCGGGATCTTTTCGGTGGGCGGAACGATCATATAATCGCTGGCATCGTAGGCCGGATCCATTCCCTCGGCACCCGGTGCGGCGTCTTCGATAGGGGGTGCGTAATCGTAGGCCGCTTCGTTCTGAATGCTGGCCGGTACGGTAAACTTAGCGTTCCGGTCGATCCCCAGCGTTTTGTCCTTATATACTTCATTAAAGAAGAGGGCCCAGATCGGTAGTCCCATCAGCGCTCCCTGTCCGTAATAGTTGCTGGATATGCGGATAAAGGGTTCATCGCAGCCCACCCATGCGCCGGCGAGCAGTTGTGGAGTGAAGCCGATAAACCAACCATCGGTATTGTTGTTGGTGGTACCGGTTTTTCCGGCGACTTCACCGGTAATACCGTAGGCACCGCGAAGGGAGCGGGCAGTACCATAATCCACTACGCCGCGCATCATATTGGTGATGGTATAGGCTTCCCCTTCGGTCAGCATCTGTACACGGTTGGTTACAAAGTTCTCCAGCACATTTCCGTTTTTGTCTTCAATGCGGCTGATATAGATCGGTTGTGTGTTGTAGCCGTTGTTCGGGAACATGGTATAGGCCCGGAGCATTTCAAACAGGGAGATATCCGGAACACCGAGACATATGGTCGGTACTTCCGGCAGATTGCTTTCGATGCGGCATTCCTTGAGGAATTCTACAAACCGCTTGATGCCGACCTGACGTATCAGGTAGGCAGAAACGTTGTTGAGCGACCAGGCCAGACCGGTAGCCATGCTGACGTGTTCGCTGCTGTTACCACTGGAATTGCTGGAGCACCAGTTGTTGAACTGGGGGAAGCATTGTGGTGTATTTTCACAGGGGGTTTCCGGAGTAAAGCCGGCTTCCTTCATTGCCTGAACGTACAGCAGGGGTTTGATGGTTGAACCGACCTGACGTTTGGTTTTGATGTTTACGTGATCGTACTTAAAGGTTTTGAAATCGATACCACCCACCCAGGCTTTTACTTCTCCCGTCATGGGATCCATTACCATGAATCCGGTTTGAAGCATCTGCTTGTGGTATTTGATGGAGTCGAGCGGGGTCATGGTCGTGTCTACATAGCGCTTGCTGTTGTACGCGAATACCCGCATGGGAACTTTTTGATTGAAACCGGCACGGATTTCTTCCTCTGTAAGTCCGTCTTCCTTTCCGCTTCTCCAGCGGTCGCTGGCCTTCATTTCGCGTTCCAGAATATCTTCCCGGCCTTTCCAGATCCTTCCGGTCCTGATGTCGGCCTGCTTGTTCAGGATTGCCTGCAGGCTTGCCATATGTGTGGTAACGGCCATTTCAGCGGCAAGTTGCATTCGGGGGTTGATGGTGGTGTATACCTTCAGCCCGTCGCGGTATATATTGTAATTTTCGCCGGTAGGCTTTTTGTGCTCCTTGCACCATTTTTTAAGATCTTCTCTCAGGATGTCCCGGAAATAAGGGGCCATTCCGGTATTTTCGTCGAGTTTCTTGTAATTCAGATTGATGGGCTTCAGCTTATACACCTTGGCTTCCTCCGCAGAAATCTTCCTGTTGCGCACCATCTGCTCAATCACCGTATTGCGGCGGTCGAGGGCCATTTTCGGATTACGGCGGGGGTTATAGGTGGTGTTGGCTGCAAGCATACCTACAAGAACGGCGGCTTCTTCCAGTTCAAGTCGGTCGGGTTCTTTCTGGAAAAAGGTACGCGATGCGTTACGGATTCCGTATACGTTGTCGCCAAACGCTACCGTATTCAAATAAAGCGTAATAATTTCTTCTTTGGTAAAGTTCCGTTCGAGTTTAACGGCAATGATCCATTCCTTCAGTTTCTGAATTCCGCGGAGAAACTTGTTTTTGGATCTTTCGGCAAACAGATTCAGGGCGAGCTGCTGGGTAATGGTACTGGCTCCGCCCTTGGGGCTGAACGTGACAATACCGTAAATGGCACGGGCCAACGATTTTGCATCGATACCGGAGTGTTCGTAGAACCGTTCGTCTTCCGTAGAGATCAGGGCGTTGATAACATGCGGACTGATATCCTTATACTTTACGCTGGTACGGTCTTCCAGATAATATTTTCCCATCAGGGTGCCATCGGAGGCGTAGATTTCGGTGGCCAGGGATGCTGAGGGGTTTTCCAATTCTTCCATTGAGGGCATGGGGCCCAGCAATCCGAAATTCGCCGCCAGAATCACCAGTACAAATAAACCCAGACCTGCGAAGAATACTTTCCAAAGTATGCGAACGGACCTTTTCATATATGATTGAATGTCTTTGTGTTTTATATCTCCGGGCCAAAACTAACAAAAAATATACCTAATCGCCCCTTAATATAGGATGCAGAATCAGCGGAATTGCACAGCCGAATTGATAAAATCTTCGTAAGCGGCTATATCCCTGTTGTTTTCCAGAAGCTTGAGATTTTCTTCACTGATTATCAGAAATTTATATTTATCGGCAGGAAGCCAGGGAACGACTTCCCGGGGGGCTTTTTGTCGGGTAACCGAAGCGTACTTTTCCGCAGCGGCGGCATCGGGGAATTTGCGGAATACCAGAAGCCGGATTTCTTCGGTGAGGGCCAGCTGTTGCAGGTCGATCCGCTGCGTGTAGTAGTTTTCGCGGTTGTAGCGGGCGAAGGCGTTTCGCGCTTCTGAAACATAAACCGGATCCACCTTATCCATGATCAGCAGTACCAAATGTTCCTTTCCCGGTTCATGGGTGTAGCCGTTCCGGGTAAATCGGAGCGGAGCCGGTGTCTGGGTTGCCAGCGTGTCGCGTTTTACCGGAACAGTGGTCAGTTCCTTGCGTACTGAATCCGTTTTAACCGCGTCAATTTCCTGTACCTCGGCAGCCTTCCATTTTTGGAGTATGCTGTCCGGTAGGGGGGCCGTTGTTTTCAGGGTGATATTCTTGTCCAGTTTGTCGCGGTTTGCCAGATTTTTCTCGCCGGGTTTTATGGCAACATTGATGCCTGCGGCGCGGAGCGAATCCATTTTTTCAGGTTCGGCTTCCACGAGTGTTTGCGCAACGGGAGGTTCAACCGGTTGGGTAACGGCAGCCGTCGTATCGACGGTTTGTTCTTCATCCGCATCGCGGCTGATTTGTAGGTTCGTCAGATAATCTTCGATTTCGTTTCTTCGCGCCAATACCGATTTCATCAGTTGGGCTTTCGGCGCCAGGGGCGATTCCGCAAAACGCAGGTTGATCTCGTCCAGAGCGCGGATGGCGGTAGAGTCGTTCCGTTGTTTAATATGGTAAACCGATTCGATGTACAGAAGCTGCGGCGTCCAGTACTCGTTTCCGAAGCTGCTGTCGGCAGCTTTTTTCATGGCCAGTGCCTGATCGAAATTGCCTTCGATGAACTGTCGGTAGATGGCTTCGTACTGACGGGTAGCCTCCTTTTCCTTTTGTTCGGGGCCGCGCAGCTGCGATGGATTCATCAACCGAACCGTGGTGGGAGAGCCTGGGTAAAGGCGGATAATTTCATCGCGGATCCGGTTGGCCCGGTCGTGCATGCCCAGTTTCCAATAGCAATAATAGAGTGCGTTAAATACCGGTTCTTTTTCTCGGGCGGAGGCCGAAGCGTAGCGCGATAAGAAGTTTTCGTAGTAGGTGATGGCTTTTCGGTACTCTTCCAGATCCGTTTGGTAAACCTGGCCGACACCGTATAGCGCTGCCTTGATGGAGTCGTCAGACATCCGCAGTTTCTCCGGTGTCAGCGGGAGTTTTTCCAGCAGTGATTCGAGGGTGACGATACCCTGGGCTGTCGAATCGGGGGTCGATTCCATCGCTTCTGCCGCGGGAACCAACCCTGCCTGCTTGTTGATGGCCGCTATCCGCCGCCAGTTGTCGACGTTTGTTCGGTTCGGCCATTTTTGCTGGAACTCGGTAAAGCCCTTTGATTTGAGGTTATTGTTGTAGAAGTACCAGTCGCCACTGCTGCTTTCAAATAGATTGGCAGCAGCGGCTTCCTTAACGTTCACGTTTGATCCTTCGGAACTGCTCCGGCGTTTACCCTGCCGACGCTCTGCTTCCTTCACCATACGGGCCAGCAGCGCCGTTCTCTCTTCTTCCGGTAACCGTGCGATCCGTTGCAGACTGTCCTGCCGTTCGATTACCGCCAGATGATTTACGAGGGGGGCGAGGGCTTTTTTTCGTGCAGCGATGACCTCTACCGATTCCAGATAGGGATCGGGAAGTTGAATGCTGTCATAAGCCGCCTTGGCTTCCACAAACATGCCGGTTTCGAAATAGGCATCCCCCAACTGTTGGAGGGTCTTGTTTTTGAGAGAGGTATTGCTGTTGTTGTATTTCAGGCTTCGGTTCATGGATCCGATAAGTCCTTCGAAATGGCTTCTTTCCTTATCCATGATTCCGGCCGTATAATATATAATATCGCGATAGCCGGCATAGGCTTCTCTTCGGGCCATTTTGTAAAGATCCTCGATGTTCTGCCGGATATACTGGTCGTCGTCCTGCTGCTGACGGTTCATGCGGATGGCATTGAGCCGGGCATAGACGTCGAGAATCGGATCGACGGTTGTTCTCCGGGCCTTCAGGTACCAGTTGAGGGCCGGTTCGAATTGGTTGGAGCGTTCGTAAAGTTGGGCAATCAGGTATTGCCAACGCGCCGTTTCCGTTACGTTTTCGGCGGAAGGAAGGGCTTTTTCGAGATAAAAGGCTGCACTATCGTAGATGTTCTGACGATAGAAATAGTACGCCTGCATCTGGGCCAGTTCGGGTTTCAGTCGATCGGGAAAGGTGGGATCCATATTCAGTGCTTCGATCATTCCCGCGGCCTCTCCTAACCTGTTTCTTTCGATGGCTGTACGGAGCATCCAAACCAGCGCATCGTTACGGCTTGGTGGTTCCTTCAGGAGCCGGCTCCCCAGATTGTCTTTTTCTTTGGAAGAAATCAGGAACGCATTTCCGCCTTCCGAAGCGTTGCTGGCAATGATCCGTTCATAACCGTCTTTCTCCCTTGGCGCAAAAGCGAAATTGATAAACTGGAAGGTGATAGCGGCGGAGTCCAGCTGGTTTTTGTAGAAATAGGCCTGACCAATCAGGAGGTAGAGGTTGTCGACCCATCCGTTCCGCAGGTCGTGCAGAACAATACCGGCGGTAGATTTATAGATAACGGAGTCCAGCTCGTCCTTGTTGGCGGCCGTAGCTTCCAGCGAATAGTTGTAGAAGGGAAGAAGTTGGGTGAAATCGTCGGTAAAAGCCGATTTCGCCGCGTCTACAACGGATTTGAGCTTTCGGTTGGCGTTGAAGAAATAATTGTAGTGAGATACCGTACCCTGAATGAATTTCCTCGGAACGGAATTCTTTTTGGTGTAGGTTTTTTCAAATCCCAGGCTACGGTTTTCAAATTTTTTAGGCTTTTCCACCTTCAGGTCATAGCCTTCCTGGCCGATACCATCCAAAAATACCAGCAAAAACAGTGTGGATAAGAGTATTTTCTGTTTCAAAACTGCCCCCATGTAGCAATTCTACATCTTAATAACTGAAATACAATAATTTTATTGTAAATAGTTCTGTAAAAAAAGCATTACTTTAGGCACGGAAACATTTACTATGGCCAAGACAGAAGCCAATTCGACATTGAAGCGTCTTCAGAACCGATATCGGTTGGTTGTGATGAATGACGATACTTACGAGGAAGTTGTGACGTTTAAGTTGTCGAGGATGAGCGTTTATGTATTTTTAAGTACTGTATTTGTGGTGTTGGTAGGGCTTACCGTAGCTCTGATTGTATTTACACCCCTCCGGTTTTATATTCCGGGTTACGGTAGCTTGAATGAACGAAGGGAATTGATGAATCTTAAGATAAAAACGGATTCTTTGGAACGGGAAGTTCGGTATCGGGATGTATATCTCGAAGGAATGAAAAAGGCACTCACTGGTGACGGGAATATTGCATTGGACACGACTCTTCTGCCCATTGTAATGCCCGAAATATCAAATGAATAAATTTTTTTTCATTAATCCGATAAACTATGTTCAATTCAAAAACCAAAAAAGAGACGACACCGGTAAGTTCAGGAAGCAACAACACCAGCCTGATCGGTTCCGGAACCATTTTCTCCGGCGACATTGAAGCATCCGGCGACCTCCGGATCGATGGCACCGTTCGGGGAAATATTCTCTCCAAAGCCAAAATCGTTATCGGGCCCTCCGGAAGAGTGGAGGGGGATATCGAAGGTGCGCAGGCCGACGTTATGGGTACGGTAACGGGTTCCGTTAAGGTTCTCGAATTGCTCCATCTCCGGGCCGACTCCGTAATTGAGGGTAATATTTCAGCCCGCCAACTTCAGGTGGAGCCCTCCGCACGCTTCAATGGCCAGTGCCATATGCAGCCGGAACCGGAAAAGGCACCACGGGACGTAAAAGACAAGGAAAAGAAAATGCCCGCCCTCTCCATGGGATAGTTTGCTGAGGTATTTCATGTAATTTTGCGGACAATTCATATATAAATAAATGGAACAAAGAATTGTCCGCAAACTTTTTATACCCGTAGCGCTGGTTTTTATCGTCATCAATGCTTTCCTTATTGCCGGCAAATCGCTGCTGCAGGGCTACGGTGCCGACCGTAATGTCCTCATTATCGGCAATACGGTAATCTTCCTCGTTACATTCATCTCCTATATTATGCACGTCAGGGCCCTGAACAAATCCACGTCCTTGGGATTTGTGAACGCGGTTTATGGGGGCATGCTGATGAAAATGTTTGTGTGTTTGATCGCTGCTTTTATTTATATTGTTTCCGCAAAAAAAGGAGTGAACAAGCCCGCTTTGTTTGGGTGTATGTTTCTCTATCTACTGTACACATTTCTGGAAACCCGGATTTCAACCCGGCTGAACCGGATGAAGAAAGATGGCTAAGAAAGAGGAGCCGCTGGAGGCCTTAAGAGCATACCTGCCGCACGGCAGTTACGAACCGATAGCAGAATACCTGATCCGATACAAGGTACATCTGACGATTACGCGCACACGTAAATCGGTACTCGGTGACTACCGAAATGCGGTCGATAACCGGAACCACCGTATTTCCGTGAACGGCGACCTTAACCGATATGCTTTCCTGGTCACGCTTCTTCATGAGCTGGCTCATCTTCTCACCTTCGATCGGTACGGCCATCGCGTTGCGCCACACGGAGTAGAATGGAAACAGCAGTTCAGCATGTTGCTCGCCGAGTTTCTCCGATTATCGGTATTTCCGGCGGACATTCAGCAGGCTTTGCTGAAATCCATTGCCAGTCCGGCGGCCAGTAGTTGCTCCGACGCAGGACTGCTAAAAGTTCTTCGAAGATATGATCCCGTTAAGGAGGGGCATCTGCTGGTAGAGGATGTGGCTCCGGGCCAGTTGTTTAAAATCAGTGGTGGTAGAATATTTCGCCGTGGGGAAAAAATCCGGAAACGGATCCGCTGCGAAGAAGTGGCTACCCGAAAAGTGTATTTGTTCAGCCCAGTTTACGAAGTTGTTTTGGTGAATACCTGAAACAATAAAGTCCCTCATAAAAAAATGAAGGACTTTATCTTAACCCTACAACCCTAACTAAAAAGTCTAATTAATTCGTCGTTACTGCAAATTTAGTGTTGAAACACCGGTTGCTGTGTTGCAGTCCTGTTAAAGTTTCGTAAAGAGAATGTGAAGATATTTATCCGAAGAGATCAGAAGAGAGGTAGCGGTCGCCACGGTCGCAGATGATGCAAACAATCACGCCTTCTTCTATTTCTTCGGCGATCTTTAACGCTGCGTGTACGGCACCTCCGCTGCTCATGCCGGCAAATATGGCTTCTTCGTGCGCCAGCCGGTTGGCCATGATCCGGGCATCTTTTTCGTCAAGTTCAATAATTCTGTCGACCCGCGACCGGTCGAATATTTTGGGAAGATAGGCCTCGGGCCATTTCCGGATTCCCGGTATTTTTGAACCGTCGGTAGGTTGGCAACCCACAATTTGTACATCGGCATTTTGCTCTTTCAGGTATTTTGAAACGCCCATGATCGTACCGGTGGTTCCCATGGCGGAAACAAAATGGGTGATTTTTCCGCCGGTATCCCGCCATATTTCCGGGCCGGTGGTTTTGTAGTGCATGCCGTAGTTGTCGGGATTGGCAAATTGGTTCAACATAAAATAGCCACCTTTTTCTACCTGAGCCCTGGCATAGTCGATAGCACCTTCCATCGACTTTTCTTTGGGCGTTAAAATTACTTTGGCGCCGAAGGCTTCCATGGTCAATACCCGTTCGCGGGTGGCATCTTCCGGCATAACCAATTCGATGGAAAGCCCATAGAGATTGGCAATCATGGCCAGGGCGATTCCCGTGTTGCCGCTGGTGGCTTCAATCAGGGTTGTTCCGGGTTTTATATCGCCTCTTTCCAATGCCGCGCCGATCATCCCCAATGCGGCCCGGTCTTTCACGCTGCCTCCGGGATTGTGCCCCTCCAGTTTGGCGTATACGGTAACGTTCTTCTTCTTATTGATATTTCTGAGTCGAACCATCGGGGTATTCCCCACGAGACCGAGTACCGAGTCTGCTGTCATTTTTTTCTATATAAGATGTTCTGAATATGTAATATGCTCATCCGCTTTATAGTAGATCCTGGAGTAGGGAGGAACAGAGCGGATCAGCCAGACGTTCCCCCCGATAATGCTATCATGTCCTACAACGGTATCCCCGCCGAGAATTGTTGCTCCGGCGTATATCACCACATTGTCTTCGATGGTGGGATGACGTTTCCGTTGAGCCATATCCTTGGCTACGCTGAGGGCGCCAAGGGTAACGCCCTGATAAATTTTGACACGATTACCGATAATGGAGGTTTCCCCGATAACGATACCGGTTCCGTGGTCGATGCAGCAACAGGAGCCGATCCGGGCTCCGGGATGGATATCTATGCCGGTTTTCGTATGGGCAGCTTCCGTAATCAGTCGGGGGATCAGCGGAATTTTCAGCTGATAAAGTACATGCGCAATACGATAATAGGCGAGTGCCAGGAAACCCGGATAGGTTCGGATGACTTCGTAGCGGTGGGTGGCTGCGGGGTCTCCGGCGAGAATGGCTTCGGCGTCTTTATTTAGGAGATCATCGAGTTCGGGCAGCTGCCGGAAAAACGATGCGGTAAGTTCATCCGCGGGTAGGGCCAACTTTCCCTGCATCAGCTGAAGTAGCTGCTGTAGTTGCGTTTCGAGACGATGGTATTTTAATTCCAGTTCTTCGGCACTGGTATGCGTAGCATTTCCCGATTGTTCGGGAAACAACCAATTGAGGAGTTCACCGGCGAAGCTGCAAACGTCCCTGCTGGCGGGATAACCCGATTCAATGGCAGCCTGGTGTCGCAGGAGAATTTTATGGTGAAAGGCTTTATTTGGCATTCTGTAGCATTTCGCTACAAAAGTAGTCTACTATTGTGATAGGTTATTGATTTTTCGTGAATTTGGAAAAAATTTAGGCTTTTCAGTACCTTGCCGGAGTAAAATTCGTTTCTAAGGCAAATTACCTGAGAACTAACCGAAATTATATGATGAAAGTCATTTGGACGATTTTTGCCTCCAGCTTTGTGGTGGTAGCTTCGGCACAAACAAAAACGAGCACGGGTGCAGTGAAGCCTGCCGTGAAGAAACCCACGGTTCCTGCAAAGCCCACTACCGAAAAACGGTTTTCCCCGGCACCCCTGCAGATGAACGATGCGGTAGATTCGGTGAGTTATGCGATCGGCGTAAACGTGGCCAGTTATTTTCGGACACAGGGTGTTGATACACTTAACTACCGATTATTGAATAAGGCATTTGAGGACGTGCTGAAGGGCCGTCCCACTTTAATGGACGAAATGCAATCAAACATGACACTTCAGGAAAAATTACAGGCTTTTGCGGCTAAAAAAATTGCCGCAGTAAAGGAGGAAGGTGCTAAATTTCTTGCAGAAAATAAAAAAAGACCCGGAGTGGTGGAAACGCCCAGTGGTCTTCAGTATGAAGTTATCAAAGCCGGAACCGGCGGCGTTCACCCAACCGATGCCAGTCGTGTTCGGGTACACTATACCGGTAAACTGATAAATGGAAAGAAATTTGACAGCTCTGTTGACCGCGGTCAGCCTCTCGATATTGGTGTGACACAGGTAATTAAGGGATGGACCGAGGCACTGAAAATGATGCAAACCGGCGACAAGTGGATTATCTATCTCCCTTCCTCGATTGCTTACGGCGATAGAGGGGCGGGCGCGGATATCCCCGGTGGTGCAGCACTCATCTTTGAGGTGGAGCTGCTTGAGATCCTGAATTAAAGGTTATGGAGAACATTAATTTGCAGTACCCTATCGGTAAATATGAGCCGGTAGGGTTTTCCGTAAAACAGAAGGAAGCCTGGCTTACTGATCTGCGCTATCTTCCGCAATTATTGGAAAACGCGGTCTCCGGGCTGGATGAATTTCAGCTTGCCACACCGTACCGCGATGGTGGATGGCAGGTGAAGCAGGTGGTGCACCACGTTGCCGACAGCCATATCAATGCCTATACGAGGTTCCGGCTGGGCCTGACCGAAGCCGATCCTACCATTCGACCCTACGATCAGGAAGGGTGGGCCGAGCTCCCTGATGTATTTGAGGTGCCGATCAATGTATCGTTGACCCTTTTGCACGCACTGCATATCCGTTGGCACCATCTGCTTACGGGACTCTCGGATGAACAGTGGCAACGATGCATTTTTCATCCCGAACATCAGCGTCTGCTCAGTTTATGGTATATGCTGGGCATGTATGCCTGGCACGGAAAGCACCACGTTGCGCAGATTACAACCCTGCGGAAACGTATGAACTGGTAACCAAAAAAAAACATATACATATGAAAGACCCGCTGGACTGGACACTTGTGTCCAGTGAATACCTTTTCCGTGATTCCTGGCTGACGGCAAGAAAAGACACCTGCCGGAAGCCGGATGGTACCCTGGTAACGCCGTACTATGTAATGGAGTATCCCGATTGGGCCTGCGCAGTAGCGCTTACCGAGGATAAACAGGTTGTACTTGTACGCCAATACCGCCACGCAATCGGACGATCCATAATGGAACTGCCCGGAGGCGTCATTGATAAAACCGACGCTTCGCCTCTTGAGGGGGTGCGGAGAGAGTTGATGGAAGAAACCGGTTATGCATTCCGCAACATCGAGCCCCTTGGCGTCATTTCCGCCAATCCCAGCACCAACAACAACCTGATGCATCTGTTCCTGGCTACCGGCGGTGTAAAGGTAGGAGAGCAGCATCTCGACGAAAATGAAGATATCGAAGTTCATCTGGTCAGTATTCCGCAACTCAAGGAGATGCTTCGCCGCAATGAAATTCTGCAGAGCCTGCACGTAACCTGCATACTTTATGCGCTGGAGAAACTGGGCGAATTGCAGTACTAATCCAAAATACTATTATCTTGCCTTTATATTTATTATCAGTGAATTATGCTTCAATCCATTTTTAAGAAAACCTGGCCCCATCTTCTTGCAATCGGTATTTTTCTGATTGTAGCTGTTTTGTATTGCCGACCGGCTTTGGAAGGTGAAGTGCTGCAGCAGCACGATATTGTTCATTGGAAGGGTATGGCGCAAAATTCCTTCGAATACAAGGAGAAGCATGGCCATTTCCCTTTGTGGAATACCACCCTGTTCAGCGGGATGCCGGCCTATCAGGTTGCCCTCCAGGGGGCGGGTTTTCTTGCGGATTTTCATACGCTATTCACATTAGGACTGCCAATTCCCATCGCGTTTTTCTTCCTGGCCTGCCTTTGTTTCTATATTTTGAGCCAGGTGCTGCGTGTAAACTATCTCATCGGCATACTGGCCAGTCTTGCTTTTGCCTATGCTACCTACGATCCGGTGATTATTGTTGCCGGCCACGAAAGTAAAATGTGGGCAATGGCCTATATGCCCGGAGTACTGGCAGGATTGATCCTGATCTATAACCGGAAATACCTGATCGGATTGGCAGTTACGGCGGTGTTTGCAACCTGGCAGATCGGATTCAACCACCCGCAGGTGTCCTACTATTTCTTCTTGTCGGTTGGGATCATCACACTTGGATTTCTGGTGCAATGGATCCGGGAAAAGCAATGGAAACACACGGCAATCGCGATTTCCTTATCGCTGCTCGCCGGGTTTGTTGCATTTGCCAATGCGTCGATTATTCTGCTGACAACCCGTGAATATGCTGAATATACGATGAGAGGTGGTAAAACACTGCAAATACAGGGTGACGAAATAAAACAGGTAAACACAACAGGGTTGGATCTGGACTACGCATTTTCCTATAGTGCCGGAAAAGATGAATTTCTGACCTTTTTTATGCCCGATGTTTTCGGAGGAAGTTCATCCCAGGTTATTGGTGAAGATAAAGCCTTTATCGATGCGCTGGCAAAAAAGAATATTCCGGAAGCCAATGCCATTCAAATTGGAAATCAGCTTCCGCGTTACTGGGGTGGTATCGTGGAAGGAACTTCCGGGCCCGTATATCTCGGGGCCATTGTTGTCTTCCTCGCGATAATTGGGCTGGTAATTGTACGTAATCCCATTCGCTGGTGGATTCTCGGCGCAATTGTATTGACAATATTTATTGCCTGGGGAAAATACTTCTCCGGCTTCAATACATTCCTCTACAATAATCTTCCGCTGTTTAAAAAATTCAGAGCCCATTCCATGGCCCTGATCATCCCTCAGCTGTTGATGCCCGTGTTGGCGGCTATGGCACTTCAGCGGATTTTCTTTACGCCCGATGGAGTTGAAGAATTGAAAAAATCATTTAAAAAGATACTATATGCGGTGGGAGGGGTATTCGTCGTTACGCTGATCCTTTATTTTTCCAGTGACTTCTCCGGAGGTATTGATCAGCAGATTATACAGGTCTATACCGATCCGCAAACCGGCGACAGTTCCGGAGGAAGAATGCTGGTCAGCGCGCTGGAGGAGGCCCGCAAATCAATGTTTACCGCGGGCATGGGCCGGGCTTTGCTTTTTGCGGCATTGGTGGTCGTACTGTTGTTCCTGTACATGCGCAATTTAATCAAACCGGCCGTAGCCATAATCATCCTACTAATTGTAAATACGGCCGATCTGCTGGTTGTCGATTCCAAATATCTGAATCGCGACAGCTTCATGGATAAGGATAGCTATCAGGTTGTCAATTTCGCACCCAATGCTGCAAATCAAACGATTCTTCAGGATACGGATCCACATTACCGCGTTTACAACCTGGCTCCTGACCGGTTTAACGATGCCATTACGAGTTATTTCCATCGCTCGGTTGGTGGGTACCACGCGGCAAAACTGGTCATTTATCAGGAATTGATCGAGGGACAACTGTCGAAATTTCCCCTGAATATGGGCGTCCTGAATATGCTGGATACTCGTTATCTGATCATTCCCCCCGGTCAACAGAATCCCACTCCAACGGTTCAACGGAACGATGGAGCGCTGGGAGCGGCCTGGTTCGTTAAAGCCGTTCAATACGTCGACGGGCCGGTTGCAGAAATGAAGGCGCTGGATAATATTAATCCGAAAGACTCGGTCGTAATCGACAAGAAATTCGCCGATATCGTGGGCAATACCGTTTCTTTCGACTCTGCTGCAACCATTAGTCTCGTTAAATACGATAACGATACCATCCAATACGCCACCAACGCGTCTACGGATCAGATCGCGGTTTTCAGTGAAATCTATTACCCGGCGGGATGGAACGCCTATATCGACGGTAAGAAAGCCGATTACGCCAAAGTAAACTATGTGCTTCGAGGTATGCGTATTCCGGCCGGCCAGCATACGGTTGAATTCCGATTTGAACCCAAATCCTACAGAACCGGTGTTACATTAACCTATATCGGAAATGGATTACTGTGGTTGTTCATTGCGCTGGGACTGTGGGGCGGCTGGAGAAGCCTTAACCCCAAAAAGGAGACCGCGCTTTGATCTTTATCGTTACGCCATATCGGGTATTTCCAGTAAGAAAAGGTGGGCAGAAGTTTATTGCTCTGTTCATGCGGTATTTTGCACGCCATAGCCAATTGGTGAGAATTACGGTTCGGGACGAGGCGGAATCGGACTGGGCAGGGGTCAGAAGGATCCCCATGTTTTCATCAACAGTGTTGCGTTATATCAACCCGATATATGTTTTCCGAATGGCTTCCCTGATCCGGAAAAACAAAGCAACACATATCATTTTCGAACATCCCTATATGGGCTGGATGGGGCTATTGCTGAAATGGTTTACGCCGGTCAAGTTGGTTATTCAATCGCACAATATCGAGGCGACACGATGGAAAAGTTTGGGCAAATGGTGGTGGCCGATTCTTTCGGTTTATGAAGGGGTGGTGCACCGGTGGGCGGATATGAACTTTTTTGTTCAGGCTGCGGACCGGGATTTTGCCATCCAAAGGTATCGCGTGAAACCGGAGAAAACCGCAGTAGTTACCTACGGCATCGAAAATTCCGGGGCACCAACCGCAGAGGAGAAATCCGCTGCCGCCCGACAACTCAGGAAAACCTATAATATTCCAGAATCTGCGAAGATTCTGTTGTTTACAGGTTCCTTCGGGTACAAGCCCAATCTGGATGCCGTAAAAACAATACTGGAAAACATTGAACCTGCACTGCGAACCAGCGGTACGGAATATCGGATTCTGATCTGCGGAGGAGGCCTTCCTGAAGATCGGCAGAAACAGGTTCGGGAAAATCCCAACGTAATTTATGCTGGATTTGTCGACGATATTGATAGGGTGTTCAAGGGCGCCGATCTGTTCCTCAATCCGGTTGTCGACGGAGGGGGGATCAAGACGAAACTGGTGGAGGCGCTCGGTTGGAATACTCCAGCCGTTTCAACGGCCTCCGGAAGTATTGGTGTTGACCCGGAGGATGCGGGCGCATTGCTTAAAATCGTTGAAGACGAAAACTGGAATGGGTTCGTCGGTAAAATAGTGGAAACAATGGGTGCTTGCCCGAATGCTATTCCTCCCCGTTATTATCAACGCTTCTATTGGGGGAATATAACGGCAGAAGCAGCTGCGGTTTTGGAAAAATATGCATAACCTGACGAAAATATCGGTGTTTCGGATTTTGTTGAGGATCAGCTATCCTTTCGCGCTGGTATTGGTATATCCTTTTAGTCTTATTCGAAAAAAAAATCCCACCGGACTCTTTTTTTTCTTCGACCGCTATTGTTTGGGAGGAGCACAGCGCGTTCATCTGGATATCCTGGAGGCTACAGGAACAACCTATAAACAGGTTTATTTTACCCGGCTTTCTCCGGATATGCTGCTTAAAGGTGCGTTTTGGAAGGTGCCCAACGCTTTGAACAGCGATATTCATTTCTGGACCGACAATCTCTTATTCCGCCTTTTTTCGGTGCACTATTTTGCCTTCTATATCAATCGCCACCCCGGGGCTCGGGTTCTGGGGGCCAACAGTACTTTTTTTTATGATTTGCTTCCATGGTTAGATGGGGAAAAGGTGGAAAGACTGGAGCTGCTGCACAATTTTACCTTCGGCAAAAACGGAATGGAATTTTTCGGACTGGCTAACCATCGATTTCTTGAACAACGTCTACTGATCGATCCGGTGACCCGCAACCGGATTGTTGAGCAATATAAGGCGTATGACGTTGACCCCGCATTCAACAGCCGGTTGAGGGTGATCGAGTTTGGAGTAACTATTCCTGCACCTGTAAAACGGTCGGCCCGGATACCGCTGAAAGTATTGTACGCGGGTAGAGGTGGCCCTCAGAAAAGAATTTATCTGATTAATCGAATTGCTGAACGGGCCATGGAAGAAGGGTTAAAACTGGAGTTTCATTTTGCCGGAACCATGATGGAAGAGTTGACTGATTCTGTACGGATGAATGCTGTTTTGCATGGTCAGATCGAATCACAGGAAGAAATGTACCGATTATACCGGGAAACGGATATTCTGTTGATGACTTCGGCTTATGAGGGATTTCCGGTTTCCATCAAGGAGGCCATGGCCAACGGATGTGTTCCTTTGGTAACAGCTTTGGAAGGCAACAAAATTCATTTGGAAGATGGCGAAAACGCCGTTCTGATCGATGCTATAGATGATGAGGAAGCCGTTGTAGAGGAGGGACTCGAAGCTTTGCGGAACCTCTGTGCCAGTCCGGAAATCCTGTCGAAACTTTCGGAGAACGCCGTCCATTATGCCCGAAAGCATTTTTCTAAAGATCAGTTCATGAATGCGTATCGGACCATTTTAGTTGAATCCACGAAATGAAACCATTAGTATCGGTCATATTACCCGTGCACAACGGCGGCAGCTATATCGCTGCGGCAATTGAGAGTATTCTGTCCCAGACATACGATCATTTCGAGCTGATTGTGATCAACGATGCCAGTACCGATAATACGGGCTCCATCGTGCAGGAGCTGGCGGCAGGCGACAAAAGGATTCGGTATCTGGAAAACGAAACCAATCTTCGGGTCGTTCAGACGCTAAATAAGGGAATTACGTTGGCAGAGGGGAAATATATTGCCCGGATGGATGCAGACGATATCGCATTGCCCGATCGATTCGAGACCCAGGTCGGATTCCTTGAAGCAAATACCGACATCGGGATTGCGGATGTGCTGATGGAGTATATTGATGAGAAGGGGGAAAGCCTGAATCGGTGCAATGCCCGGGTTTTTCACCCCCGGGAAATCCGGAAAAAATTAGCCTGGACAAATGTTCTCGGTCATTCCTCGATTATGGGAAGAGCAGAATTGTTCAAGGCGTTTCGGTACGACAATATCTATTACGAAGACTATGAACTTTGGCTGAGGATGACGGAGTCGGGGGTTAGAATGGCCAAAATCGACCGGCCGCTGCTTCGGTACCGGATCCACACGGAATCGATCACGGCCCAGGCTCTGAATAACGGAACCCATTTCCGAAAGTTGGCGGCCACCAAGGCAAGATTTCTCCGGAATCAATTAAAGAGCAGATCCTGGAGTTTCTTTTGTATGCGGGTTTTCGGGTCGATGGTCTGCGATTATTTACTCTATTTTTATAAAAAATTAATTCGCCGGTAAATGAAGCATGGATTCATTATAAAGTGGTGTCATATATTTTCCAATGCATTTTACTTCATACGGCGCGGTCTATATTCCGTAATACGAGAAGAGGCCCCGGGATGCAGGGGCGATTTGTTGGATTTTGGAGCGGGTAGTAAGCCCTATCAACATCTATTTACGGAGGCGAGTTCATACATTGGTTTGGATATTGAGGTTTCCGGTCACAGCAACAGTAACAAAAAAGCGGATGTTTACTACGACGGCAAAACCATTCCTTTTCCGGATGCCCGTTTCGATTCCGTTTTTTCTTCGGAAGTGTTTGAACATGTTTTTAATTTGGACGAGATTCTGCCGGAGATCAACCGGGTGTTGAAACCCGGGGGGAGGATGTTGATAACCTGTCCCTTTGTTTGGCCTGAACATGAAGTACCTTATGATTTTGCCCGATATTCCAGTTACGGTATCCGGGCTTTGTTGGAACGACATGGGTTCCGGGTTGTCCGTCAGCATAAAACCGGACATTTTCTTGAGGTAGTATTGCAACAGCTGATTGTTTATCTGTTCTTTTTATTGCCTAAGAAACCTGCTGTGATTTATTATATCCTGCATCAGGTGTTTATTCTTCCTTTCATGTTGATCGGCCTTTTGGTGAATCTGATACTTCCGAAAAAACTAAAGCGGAAGGATTTTTATCATAATAATGTTTTAGTTGTAGAAAAGACTCGATAAATGGGCAGATTATGCCGTTAGGATCTGATACAATCCGATAATAAATGCTTTGATTACAATGAAAATTGGTATAATCTCAACAATTCATGCCCCTTGGGGAGGAAGTGAAGAAATCTGGTTTGATCTTGCCTACGAGGCATTGAAGGCTGGTCACCAGGTTGAGGTTTCCATGATATACACAGGAAAGATTAGTCCCAAAGTACAGCAACTTATAGGAATGGGTTTGGTGCTGCATAAACGCAGGGGGTTCATTCAAAAAGGAATCAGAAGAAAACGACGCATCCTCCTAAAGGTGTTGAATTACGTCCGAAATCTCCTAGACAATCCGTATAATCCCATCTTCGCGGCACAACCCGATGTGGTCATACACAATGGTTCCCTCTATCAGGTTTCTGAAGATAAGTTTCTTTCGAAGATGCTGGACACGCACAGTGTGCCGCTGATAATTGTTACGCATATCATTGCTGAGTTCGGGAGAAAAATGTCGAACGAACTTATGCAAAGGCTAAGGAAGGATTTCAACCGTGCGAAAAAGGTTCTCTTTGTTTCGCGCAGAAACTTGGAAAATGCTTCACGACAAATTTCGGCTACAATTGCTAACGGCGAAGTGATTACGAATCCGGTAAATATGTCGGATTACTCAATCATCGACTACCCATCGACAGAAAATGAGATTCGATTTGCAACGGTAGGTAATCTCCTAGTAGATCATAAGGGACAGGATTTATTGTTGGAGGCATTGGGCGATGAAAAATGGAAATCGAGAAATTGGCATTTGGATATTTATGGAAGGGGACAGGATGAAGAATATCTGAAGGATTTATGTCGATTGTATCGGTTAGAGGACAAAGTTACATTTAAGGGGTTCGAAGATGATGTTCGAAAAATCTGGGCAGAACATCATATGTTAATAATGCCTTCATTAATGGAAGGCATGCCCTTGACCGTAGTTGAGGCTATGCTTTGTGGAAGACCGGTTTTAGCTACGGACGTGGGCGGACATAGAGAACTTATCAGTGAAGGAATTGAAGGGTTTATAGCGGCGGCACCGGTGAAGTTTGCTATTGACAAGGCCCTGGAGGCGGCATGGGAAAGAAAAGGTGACTGGGCAAAGATGGGGGAAATGGCACATTTTAGGGCTAAAGGTTTTTTTAATCCGGAAATAGGACGTAAATTTTTGGCTGAGGTTTTGGATATAGCAAAAACAATATAATTATGGGAAGTGGGAACAGTTCGTTTGCAGGAAAACTTCTGAAAGGTGCCTACCTAAGAGTTAAGTCGATTGGAAAGAATCCGTTTTCGCAAACCGGCTTGAGTTGGTGGGATGTCAAAGAAGTTAAACATTTGAAGGAGCAAGGCCATTATACAAAAAAGATCTTTGATAGGCCTGTTCAATTTAATTCTCCCCATGAGTTCCTCCACAGTATCGATGAGATCTTTATTAAAGAGATATACAAAATCGACCTCCCTAAGAATCCGTTTATTCTCGATTGTGGCGCGAATCTCGGTTTCAGTGTGATCTATTTTAAACGGAAATACCCTGATGCTGAGCTGATTGCATTTGAGCCTGATGAATATAATTTCCCGCTATTACAGAAGAATATCAATTCCTTTCATTTTGAGGGCGTTGAGCTGAGAAAGGAAGCAGTATGGAAAGAGAATACCACCCTGAATTTTTCCAGTGAGGGGTCAATGGCAAGTAGGATTGATGATTCCGGGGAAAACGGATCTGGCAACGGCAGGGTAAAGGCGGTTAGGTTAAGGGATTTTCTCTCCCGGAAAGTCGATCTCCTGAAAATCGATATAGAAGGTGCTGAGTATGAGGTATTAAAGGATATTCAGGACCGACTGAATATGGTGGACAATCTGTTCTTTGAATACCACGGTACTTTTCAACAGGCTCCGGAGCTGATCGACTCTCTGAAAATATTAAATGAAGCGGGATTTTCGTTTTATATCAGGGAAGCCACAGAAGTTTATAAAACACCGTTCTCCCGCGATAAATCATCCCTGATGCACTACGATATTCAGCTAAACGTGTACTGTTTCAGGACCTAAAAAAAAATACTATATTCGATGTAACACCATTTTACCCTTGACCTTAGCTGCTATGATCCGATTTCTCTTACCAATTGTTCTGTCTGTTGTATGCTTTCGAGCCGACGCTCAGATTGATCTGAATGCAGGGTTGATGGCCTACTATCCTTTCAACGGAAATGCGAACGATGAAAGTGGAAATGGTAATAATGCGGTGTTTAACAATGCGAGCCTCACGAGAGACTATTATGGAAATCCGAACAGTGCCTACTATTTCAATGGCGTGGATAATTACATGCGGATTGCGAACTCTCAGTCTCTCAACCCTTCAAATAAGATATCGCTTTGTGTCTGGGTAAAACCCGAAGGCTTTTACAAGGGAACCTGCCATGGTAACCGAATTATCATGAAGGGCGATCAGGATTATCTTACGGGGAACTATACCATTGCCTATGACGACGTGGCTTTTCACGGAAGTCAGATGTGTTCGGTTCCTACTGTGGATACAGTGCATCAAACTTTTCGTGCCACAGGCGTTTCACAGTTGCTTCCGGGCATGGACACACCTTATGTTCAGAAGAATGTCTGGCGGAGTATAGTCATGACGTATGGCGGGGCTGTTGCCAGGTTATATGTTGACTGTAACCTTATTATGGAGGAAAGTGCGCCGGGATTAACATTTTCGAATAGCCACGATCTGTTTCTTGGAAAAATGAATCATCCGAACTATCCATACTGGTTCAATGGAGTAATGGACGAGGTTCGGATTTACAACAGAGCCTTGAATGTGGATGAGGTTAAAGCCTATTCATTTGCGTGTAAGAATCAACTTCCATGCGAAAACTGGCTCAAAATTACCCAACAAGATGATTTGGTACAAACGGGCGATGTTGTCGTAGCGGGCGACCAACTCACGGTGGAGGCACTATTTAACTGCGTGGATCCACTTGCATCGGGACTGGATGGAGCAACTATCGTTGCGAAAAAGAACAACAATTCGGATTGTAATTATTGGCTGAGAACAAATTCGGCTGCAATAACGACTACTATTGGATATTTTAATCTGGCTCCGGTTTGTGAAGTTGAATCTAACAGAACCTACCATATTGCAATGGTGTACAATGGGGCCACGCTAAGATTTTATCGCAACGGATTCCTTTTGCAGGAAATGGCTGCAGCGGGAAACCTGATTCTGAATGACATAAAAACCACAATCGGCTTTCTGAATGAAAATCAGAGCGGTTATATTAATGAAGTCCGGATATGGAAGAAGGCCAGGAGTCAGGAAGAATTACTGCGGGACATGAACGCTTCCGTCTACAACCCGGCAAGCTATAGTGATCTTCTCGCATATTATCGTTTCGAAGATTTGAGTAACAAACAAGGGAATGCGGATTTTGCGGCTACGTTACAAATGGGAGCACTGATAAATCAAAATAATCCGGATTGCGACAACTTTATTATAGACTCATGCGGTATGGTTCCCACCTCCGATGTCGTTAATGCGAACTTCAGTGTTCCGGATACTGTCTGTGTAAACCAAGAAGTGTCTATTATTAATAACTCCTCGAATGCAACAACTCATTATTGGAGCTTCTGTAACGCCGACATCAACACAACACCAACTGGGGTGGACCTCGGAAACCTTAACGGAGATTTTTCCATTCCTGTTTTTATGGATTTTGCAGAAGAGGGAGGGAATTACTATGGCTTTGTTGTTAATAATAGTCCCGGAGGGTTGGTTCGATTAAATTTCGGCAACAGCCTCTTGAATACGCCAACAACAACATTCCTGGGATCGATTGGTGGTGCAATCAAAGGAAATACTCAAGGCATTCAATTGGTCAATACCGATGGAAAATGGTATGCCTTGATCGTAGGTGGAGACCAAAACGGACCGATTCAGTCGCAACTGGTCGTCGTTAGCTTTGGAGCCAGCCTCGCCAATAACAGCCCGACCGCAGTCGACCGGATGAATATTGGGACAATGAATTACCCTCACGATTTATTTGTGTTTCAGGATGGCAATGAATGGTTTGGGCTTACCGTGAATTATAACTCCAATACCATTACCCGCTTTAGTTTTGGCACCGACCTTTCAGCCCCTCCCACTGCCGTTAATTTGGGGAGTGTGGGTGGACTCAACCGGCCGAGCGGAATTACCGCAATAAATAAAAATGGATCCTGGTATGTTTTTGTAATGAACTACGGAGATAATACACTTTCCCGACTTGATTTTGGTAACTCGTTATTGAATACTCCAACTGGGGTAAACCTGGGCAATCCTGGGAATTTTTTGAGCCGCCCAAGAGATTTGAATCTTATTGACTTTTGCGGTAATCTTACCGGTTTCCTTATAAACGGTGATGCGTCGAATTCCTTGGTGCGGCTGAATTTCGAGACAATCACGTCAATTCCGGTTGTAACTGTAATACCTGCCACCGGCGGAATGAATACGTCTCATTCAATATCGAAAATATTCAGGGACGGTGAAAATTTGTATGGCTTTGTGCCGAATTCCTATGCTAACACTCTAACAAGGTTGATGTTTCAGGGAGGTTGCGGAAGTGACGCAATTCCGCCTTCAACAGAAGAGAATCCGGATCCGATAAAATATGCAACTCCGGGTACATATACGATTTATCTTACGGTGGATGAAGGCTTACCAACCCAATCGTCGTACTGCCAACAAATTACAGTTCTTCCGCAACCTTCCATATCCCCCAAATCTTTTACCGTCTGCCCCGGCGAATCCTTGATTCTTGACCCACAGATCACTGACGCTTCAGCTTATAAATGGTCTCCGGGTTCCGATCTTTCGTCCGACAATATTGCTCATCCTACAGCATCGCCGTCGCAAAGCACGCAGTATACACTTATTGCCGGAAACGGCATCTGTGAGTCTACGGAAACCATAAATGTTACCGTTCTCGCTCCGGAAGAATGTGTAGCCGCAGTTCCGTCATTTACAGCGCCAACAGAGGTCTGTGCCAACAATCCGATCACCATTGTCAATAACTCCAGTAATGCCCAGTCGTTCAGATGGAGTTTCTGCCCTGTGGATAACAGCGGCGCCACTTTGTCTGCAGAAAACCTGGGCACATCATTTCCCATGGGATCCGAAGGCTCCGCAATGGACTACGTTAAGGTCGGCTCAAATTATTATGGATTCCTGGTCCATTTTTTCAATCCCGATATTATCCGTCTGGACTTTGGAACAAGTCTTTTGAATACACCAACGGCAACGGTGATAAGTAACCCCGGGGGCATCGTACCCGATGGCAACGGTTATTCGGGCATACAGGTCGTGTCGGCCAACGGGAGCTGGTATCTGGTAACGGTTTCCGGACACCCCGTCACCGGACACGCAGCCCGTGTGGTAATTGTTGACCTGGGTGCCGATATTCAGAATACATCGCCAACGGCAAAGGAATGGACAACCGTTGGAAACCTCGATCTGCCCATGGAACTTCATCTGTTCCAGGAAAACGGAACCTGGCATGGATTTACCGTAAATCATTATATCGGCACACTTACCCGCTTTTCTTTTGGTAGTGATTTTGACAGCCCGCCAACAGCCACCAACCTGGGGGATTTTGGTCTGTTGAGCAACACCGGAGGGTTCGACATCATCAATGATAACGGTGTTTGGCGGATGTTTGTCGTAAATTACCGTACCAATCCGAATCAGTCCTATATCGTACGATTGGATTTTGGAAATTCCCTCCTGAACCAGCCCACTGCCGTTTACCTGGGCAACCCCGGCGATGCACTGCAATTCCCCAACGACATCAGCGTCATGCAAACGTGTGGTGCATCAATAGCCTACGTGGTTAATGCCAACGGAACATTTGCAAAGCTTGATTTTGTCGCCGGGCTCGCAGCGGCACCGACCGGTCTGGCTGTTCCATATGTCGATCTGCAGCATAACCCGCATTCGTTTTCCCTGGCTTTCCGCGCCGGAAACAATACCTATGCGTTTCTTCCGGGTAATTCGAATAATTGGCTTCACCGGATCAGTCACGAAGGCTGCAGTAATCCGGCCCTCCCGGGTTCTACCGACGAAAATCCGGACCCAGTCGTATTCGATAAACCGGGAACCTATCGCATCCGTCTTGTTGTTAATGAAGGTCTGGCCAATGAGGCTACGATTTGTCAGGAAATAAAGGTAACTGCACCGCCCGTCGCCGAATTCGAATTCTCGCGCGACATCTGCTTCCCAACGGTGTTCACCTTCACCAATTCATCAAAAGATTATCAAAATCTGTTGTGGGACTTCGGGAACGGTCAAACGGCTACCGACATGGAGTCTGCTTCCATCGATTTCGGCAGCAACGGAACCTATCAGATCCGTCTGAGGGCTTCCCGTGGCGCGAACTGTTACGCGGAGTACACCAATCTGATCTCCATCGATATCCTGCGCGACAGCGCTATCATCAACCGTGATACATCCATCTGCGCAACAAACCAGGGTTTCCAGCTCAATGCACTTCCGGCTTTATCGTATTGCTGGTTCCCCGCAGCCGGACTGTCGGCAACCAATATCGCCAATCCGGAGATTGTAGTCCCCAACATACCCGGCACAACTACCTATTATCTCCATGCAGAAGTCTTTTCAGAAACCAATCTGGTGATCAATGGTGATTTCTCCAACGGTAATACGGGCTTCCAGTCGGATTATGCCAACGATCAAAACAGCGGTTATGCGGAAGGTATTTATGCCGTCAGATCCGATGTTGCACCCTGGCACCCGGGTATGGCGGATTGCCGGGATTATACCACAGGCAACGGTCATATGCTGCTCGTCAACGGATCCGCTATCGTCAATGCTAAAGTGTGGACACAGCAAATTACGGTTAAACCCAATACAGACTATGCATTTGCGGCGTGGATCATGTCGTTGCACAATACCAACCCGGCCCAACTGAAATTCTCCATCAACGATGTTCCCCTCGGTACACCGATCAACGCCAGCGCCGCAACCTGCACCTGGCAACAATTCTATACGGTTTGGAATTCGGGAAACAATACCAGTGCCGAAATTTCCATCGTTAACCTGAACCAGTCACTCGGCGGTAACGACTTCGCGCTCGACGATATTTCGTTCTCTGAACTGCGAACGGTGAGAGACTCCATTACCATCACCATACATTCTAATCCGGAGATTGATTTCACCCATTCGGTAGTGGCCTGTAAGGCTATTCAGTTGGAAGGCTATGTGTTGAATGCAGGCACACCGGTAAATCATTGGAATTGGCATTTCGGTGATGGCAACAACGATGAAGCACAAATAATTTCCTACCGCTATAAGGATGGTGGAGCCTACAACGTAAAACTGGTGGCGTCCGATGTAAACGGCTGCCTGGATTCCATTATCCATACCATTCAACTCGATACCGTTAAAGCCATTATCTTCAATTCAGACACATCGGTGTGTAAAAACGCCACCATGACACTGAAAGGGGAGGGGGGAACCTCCGCGGTCTGGAGTCCCACCTATTCTGTGGTCGATCCTAATGAGTTTACAACCGATGCGGAAATTGAACAAACCAGGAAATATTATCTCACCGTTCGTGACGATATCGGATGTGAACATACCGACTCAATTCTGGTTTCTGTTATCCCACCGCCCGTTTTCAACAAACCGCCGAATATTCAGGCCTGTGCCGACAGCCTGATACGGCTTAAGGGTGCCAATGATCCGCAGTTTCAATATGCCTGGACTCCTGCTGCCTCTCTCGACGATCCAACGGCAATGGACCCCGTTGGTGCTGCAGGCGGACCTTCGGTTTATCAGGTAATCGTTACTGAACCACTGTGTGGTTACAACCGTGCCTTCAACGTGGCGGTAACCGTTAATCCGAATCCGACGATCATGGTTTCAAAAGCTTCGGATATTGATTGCCGTATGCCCAGCACCTATATTCAGGCAGATATGTCCGGGGGTACCCATATTGCCTGGAGTCCGGCAACCGGATTGGATAATCCGAACATACCCCGTCCGCTTGTGTCCGCATCAAAAACAACCACCTATACGGCGAAGGTTACCAACGAATATGGTTGTACGGCAACGGACAGCATCACGGTAAATGTATCGGATACGGATCTTAAACTATTCGATGCGCCCAATGCCTTTACACCAAACGGCGATGGTTATAACGATTGTTTCTCATTGAAACGCTGGGGAGCAACCGAAATCCTCGAATTCCATATTTACAACCGATGGGGCAAAAGGGTATTCACCGGACGAAGCGTATCCGATTGCTGGGACGGAACGTTCCGCGGACAGGCGCAGCCGCAGGGAACCTATGTCTATTTCGTTAAAGCCAGAACAATCTGTGGGGATGTGTTCAGAAAGGGACATGTAAACCTGATTAGGTAGGTTTTACCCGAAACAATTCCTATTTTCGTCGTATAACCCGGGCGCTATGCGATGGATCTATTTTTTGTCGAGAGTAACATTTATCTGTAACCTGATTTATCTTCTGGCCCTTTACATGAGGCTGCATCCATCGTTCCCCGAAGTGTTCATGACCTCCACCATCATTATTATCGGAACCGTCATGGCATTTTTCGGAACCGTTGCGGTTAACCTGGTTTATCTTTGGATGCTGGTGACCGGAGCCAAAATCGGGAAATACATGCCCGTTTGGCTGGCTCTGGCAAACTTCGTTTTCCTCCTTGTTCAAGTCATCTTATCAATCGTTCTATGATCAACAATATTATCCGAAATAAACCGACACGTCTGTTCATCATCCTGGCCGGTATTTTTATTACCAATGCGCTGGTGGCAGAAGTGATTGGGGCCAAGATATTTTCCCTGGAACGCAGCCTGGGTTTTGAACCGTTGAACATAAAGATATTTTCCTACGAGCATTCCTTCAACCTCACTGCCGGTGTGCTGCTTTGGCCCGTGGTATTTATTATGACGGATATTATCAATGAGTATTTCGGTTCAAGGGGCGTTCGTTTTCTGTCGGCGCTGACTGCCGCATTGATCGCCTTCACCTTCGTCATATTTTATTGGGCAATCGGTCTTACGCCGGCCGATTTCTTTGTTACCAGTAAAGTGCATTCCGGGGTTCCCGATATGGATAAAGCCTATAACGCTATTCTGGGTCAGGGAGGATGGATTATCATCGGCTCGCTTACCGCATTCCTGCTCGGTCAACTCATCGACGTCTTTACCTTTCACAAAATCAAAAAGGTTACGGGAGAACGCAAGATCTGGCTGCGGGCAACCGGTTCAACCCTGGTCTCTCAGTTTATCGACACCTTTGTGGTGCTGTTTATCGCCTTTTATGTGGGCACCCGTGTGAACAACGACAGCGGCGACATGCGATGGCCCTTCAGCCTGTTTATTTCTGTGGGGATCGTCAATTATATCTACAAATTTCTTATCGCCATCCTGATGACACCGGTGATCTATTTTGCTCATGGTCTTATAGAGCGCTACCTGGGCCACGATTTGGCTGCCTCCATGAAAAAGGAGGCTATGGCCGCATAGTCAGATCTCCATCCCCATCACGTAGTCGTCCATGATAAAACCGTTTCCGATATCAATCACTTCCTCGCGCAGAATCCTCATTCCCGAGCGGAGATAGAAATGGAGTGCGGGATTATATTTGTTGACATTGAGGTACAGCAATCGGGCGCCTTCCTTTCGGCATCTGTCCTGAATGTATTGGATAAGACTTTTTCCGATACCCTTGCCCTGCGCTTCTTCCAGAATGTAAATTTTGTGAATTTTAATTTTTCCGGGTTCCGTTGTGCTGTAGGAAGCAAATCCAAGCACGGCGGCGTCATCCAGGGCCAGGATGAATTGGTGTCCCTCCGTCAGTTGTTGGCGAAGCGACTCAATACTGTACATCATTTCCAGCATGTAATCTATCTGCTCCCGCGTTAAGATGGAGCCATAGGTGCCGGGCCAAACTTTCATGGCGATCTCCCGGATGACCGGGAGATCCTCGTTTTCTGCCGTACTTATCCTGATCGTACTCATGCCGCAAGTTTAGGAATTATCCACGAGAGAAGATAAAACCGTATTTTGTAGTCCAATGTAAAGGATATGGATCTTCGTCATGTTTTGATGCTGATATTCGGGTTCATGGTAGGAACCTCCGCCTTTGGACAGCGTTTCGGCGGTAACCCCGCCGGGAAAAAATGGTGGCAGATCAATAACGCCGCCGTTCGTGTGATCTATCCGGCCGGCCTCGATTCTCAGGCCGCGGAAATTGCAGCCCTGGCGCTCGAACTCCGGCAGCAAACGACAAGCACACTCGGCACCAAACACAAAAAAATTGATATCGTTCTCCAAAACGAACCGGTAATTTCCAACGGTTACGTCGGACTCGCACCTTACCGCAGCGAATTTTACATGAATCCGCCGACCGGAAATTTCGAACTGGGAAGCCTGCCCTGGCATAAACAGCTGGCGCTTCACGAATTCCGCCACGCACAGCAGTACGCCAATTTCAACAAAGGGCTAAGCCGCCTTGGTGCCGTTATCCTTGGGCAGGAGGGACAGGCATTGGTGAATGCCATGGCGGTACCCGACTGGTTCTTCGAAGGGGATGCCGTATTTCAGGAAACCTCCTGGAGTGAACAGGGCCGTGGCCGGATTCCGGCTTTCTTCAACGATTATAAAAATCTCTGGTCGACCAATACCAGGGCTGGATGGCAACAACTGCGCAACGGCTCCCTGAAACACCAATATCCCGGACACTACGTACTGGGCTATATGCTGGTGGCGTACGGTCGATTACACTACGGTGCGGATTTTTGGGCTAAGGTTACCGACGATGCGCTTCGGTTCAAGGGAGTGTTTTATCCCTTCCAGAAAGCCGTTCAACGTCAATCCGGCAAACCCTTTCCTCAATTCACGCGTGATGCACTGGCCTATTTCAAAAAGGAAACTGCCCTCAGTACCGTTCCGCTGCGCCGCGAACGTTTTGTATCCCATGAACTCTTTCCCCAACCGAACGGGGAGGGCGGCTATATAAGCCATTACCAATCCTACAGGGAGATTCCTTCCTTCCGAAATATCACCGATGCCGGAGAACGGAAAATCCGTACACGCGACATCAGTACCGACAACTACTTCTCCTCCAGAAGCGGCAGGATTGTTTATTCTGCCTTCTACTCAGATCCACGCTGGAACTGGAAAGAATACAGCGATATCATTCTTATCGATACTTCGGGTAAGCGTATCCGTTTGACGCACCGCGGACGCTTTTTTTCTCCGGATATCAACGAAGCCGGAAGCCTGATCGCGGCGGTGGAAAACGACAGGACAGGTCATTCTGACTTGATTCTTCTCGATGCAGCTACCGGGGAAAAGCACTCGGCCTTTCCGGGCCAGGGCAGGGTGTTTACCTATCCGAAATTCCTCAACGACAGTACGGTGATTACTGCCGTTCGCTTGGTCGACGGTCGTATGGAGCTCGCCGAAATTCAACCGGGTGCGGGTAGATATAAATCGCTCACAACCCCAACCCATGCTGTATACGGCGTGCCTTCCTTCGACGAAAACTATCTCTATGTCACCCAATCGGTAGGTCTGCACGACCGGATTCTGCGCATCAGTAGAACCCGCGGAGAAACGGAATACCTGCCCACTTCCATGAGTTATAATCCGGTTCCTGCTTCTGGTAGATTGTTGACGAACCGGTACACGCTCAATGGGTGGCGCGTAGAATGGACGGATAATAGCAACTGGCAAAAGCTTTCTGCGGAACAATACACCAAAACCTATGCAGACGCAGCATTGAATCAGGGGATGGGGAATTTGTACCGGATCAGGAAAGACAGTTCCCAACCCAAAAGATATGCCGGACTGACCCGGCCCTTTAACCTGCACAGCTGGCGTCCCTACTACGAAGATCCGGAATGGAGTTTCACGGTTTACGGACAGAATGTGCTCAATACCTTCCAAACGGAAATCGCCTATACCTACAACGAAAACGAAAAAAGTAACCGGATTGGCGCGGCGGCCATTTATGGTGGACTATTCCCATTCATCCGTGCAAATGCCGACTATACGATCGGACGGGAGGTCCGTTCCTCCGCCGGAATGGAAACCCTTGATGAAATCAATGCGGGCGTCGGAATCCAGATTCCGCTGCAATTTACCGGCGGGCAATATTATCGGAACCTCTCCCTGCTCGCTGCGTTCAACGCCAAAAAAATCGACTACACCGGCAGTTCGGCTACCCGTTACCGGGATTATTCCTTCAATTTCCTCCGCGGAGCCATCAGCTACGCAGCGCATATCCAGCAGGCGGTGCAGCATATCTTTCCGCGCTTCGGCTATTCGGTGCAGGCCGATTTCAGAAAAGCATTGGGTAACTTTTCATCGCGGCAGCTGCTGGCCTCTGGTTCTCTCTACCTGCCGGGATTGGCGAAATCCCACAGCATCGTTCTGCAGGGGGCCATACAGCAGCGCGACAGCAGCTCGGGATATATTTTTTCCAATAGTTTCCCCTATGCCCGTGGCTATGCTTCCTATAATTTTTACCGCATGGAAAAATTCGGGATCAACTATCATTTCCCGATCGCATACCCCGACTGGGGCTTCGGGCAAATCGTTTATTTTCTACGGATCCGTCCCAATCTATTCTATGATTATTCTAGAATCGGAGACAATTTCCGGTATCCCGACGGCAAGGTGAGATACACCCGCTTCAACCAGCGTTCCACCGGCGTGGAACTGTTCTTCGATACACGGTGGTGGAATCAGCAACCGATCAGCTTCGGGCTGCGTTATGCGAGGCTGCTCGATTCCGATTTCGACGGTAGAGCCGAAAACCGTTTCGAATTTATTCTGCCAATCGATCTTTTTTAATGCTTATTGCACCTGAATTTTCAGCGGGGGGGCCAGATAAAGTTTACCATTTGGCAGCTTGATCAACACCCGCTCAAAGGAAATCGTTTCGTCCTTCCTGAGTTTTCCTTTGATAACCTTCCGCCACAATTCCGGAAGCTCGGCGGCATTGGAACGATATTCCACCGTGTATAAAAACGTTTCCTTACGGTTGGTTTCCTCATTCAGCGTTTCGTCTTTTTGCGTATAATAAAATATGAAACTGTCGACCGGATAAAAATTCCCCGCACCATCGGTTACCTTCAGGGAAGAATCAATAAGCGGTTTCAACTGATCGGCGCCCAGATTTATCCCCCGGAAACTGCCCAACGCCGTAAACAGTGTGTCGGGCACCGCAGAAGCCCTGGGCTTCGGTTTCGCAGTCTGCCCCAAACTGAAAAGCGGTACACTCAGGATACAGAATAACAAAATCAGCCTCATATTCTTTCTTTATTATCTCGGTTAACGTTCTTTCAATGCCAAAACTTGTGAATCCGAACCAATATAATTTTTAGGAAGTCAGCTGCACTGCTTCGCCCGGCTTCCGTTTCGTCGAACCGTTCATCGTTCAGTTCGCAGCAA
>ENA-UOVV01000112-UOVV01000112.1-compost-metagenome-genome-assembly--contig:-NODE-112-length-121248-cov-18.093058_pt1 | contig 121248 bp, 112 predicted proteins | sample MGYA00238155_ERZ761577 | MGnify/ENA primary metagenome ERZ761577 (study PRJEB28898, sample SAMN06268775) | compost metagenome | isolation source: Emeryville, CA | place: USA:Emeryville, CA...
ACCAGCGACCCTCTGATTAACAGTCAGATGCTCTAACCAACTGAGCTAAGGAGGATTATGTTTCCCGTTTCATTACCGATTCGGGAGTGCAAAAATAGGGATTTTCAGAAACCAACAAAAACTTCTTCGGAAAAAGTTTGAATTTTTTTAAATAATTCAGGCTCACCGACTTATTCCGCTTCTCTAATCTCTCTAATATTCAAAAAAATGCTCATGTACGGTGGGGAAAACGCCCTTCGAAATGCCCGCAGAGGACTATCCGGTCAAATTCCAACCCTGTGTAGGGGCAACGCCTGCCTTGTGCCCAATAGCTCCGTTTTCTGGATCACCACAACATCCACCCCTTCTTCATCCCCACATATACCCCATCCTCCCGTACTTCCACCGGCCAGGTCTTCAGATAATAGCCCTCGCCGCTGGTGTTCCGGCCGTCCACCGGGTTGAAGCGGTACCGGTGTAACGGACATACCACATTGCCCTGCGCGTCGAACCAACTGTTGGCCATCAGGCCCCCGGCGTGCGGACATTTAAAGGCAAAGGCCGACCATACCCCGTTGTGGAGCCCCACACACATCTTCTTTCCATCCGCCTCAACAACGGCAATACCATTCGGGCCGAGGATAATCTCGGATGTCGATTCGGCAATCCTGACCCATTTCAAGTCCGGCATTAAAAGAAATATTCTGATTTATAGGGATACCGCTCGCGGTACATGTCGCGAACCTTATACAATATACTGGTCCGCAGCCCGTCGATATTACGTTTCTCCACGGCCGACACAAATACGCAGTTGCCCTGGGTTTCGTTGATCCAACGCTCGCGAAGCTCGTCCAGAATCTGCTTTTTCACATCCTCCTCAAGCCACTCGTCGAAAGTGCGTTCTTCATATAGATCAAGCTTGTTGAATACCGTAATCATCGGTTTATCGAAGGCCTTTATCTCCTGCAGGGTTTTGTTCACCACGCCCAGCTGATCTTCGTAATTGGGATGCGATAAATCTACCACATGAAGCAGGATATCGGCTTCCCGAACCTCATCCAGTGTGCTCTTGAAGCTTTCTACAAGATGGTGGGGCAGCTTCCGGATAAATCCTACCGTATCGCTGAGCAGGAAGGGCGTATTTTCAAAAACCACTTTCCGGGTCGTTGTTTCCAGCGTGGCAAAGAGTTTATTCTCGGCAAAAACCTCGCTTTTGCTCAGGATATTCATCAGCGTTGACTTACCCACGTTGGTATAACCCACCAGGGCTACGCGGATGAATTCGCCGCGCTCCTTGCGCTGGGTAAACGACTGTTTGTCGATTTCTGCCAAACGCTTACGCAACAGCGCAATCTTATCCTTTACAATCCGGCGGTCGGTTTCGATCTCCGTTTCGCCGGGCCCCCTGGTACCGATACCACCACCCTGGCGTTCCAGGTGTTTCCACATACCCTTCAGCCGGGGCAGCAGATACTGGTATTGGGCCAGCTCCACCTGGGTCTTGGCCTGTGCCGTCTTTGCACGGCGTGCAAAAATATCCAGGATAAGGTCGGAGCGATCGATCGTTTTTACGCCCGTTGCTTTTTCAATATTACTGATCTGGGATCCGGTGAGCTCATCGTCGAAAATGAGCAACTCCACCCCCTTCATCAAACAGTATTCCTTGATTTCTTCCAGTTTCCCCTTTCCGACAAAGGTCTTGCTGTCCGGACTGCCCAGTTTCTGATAAAACCGTTTAACGGCTGTAGCCCCGGCTGTTTCTGCAAGAAATGCCAGTTCCTCAAGGTACTCCAACGCCTGCTGCTCTGTCTGGTTTTTGGTAACCACACCCACGAGTACCGCTTTCTCTTCTTTCTGGATTATTGACTTGTTATCGAGCAATGATTCATTTTTTACAAAGATAATCAGACTTGACCGATAAACGGGACCGTGTTTTTCTGGTTTTCAGACCTGAAGGAACGGGATGGTTCATTTATCCAAAGGCAATATTATTGGGGTCTTTTTTAACGGATACCAGAAAACCAGATGAGAAAATTCTTCCACTATCTCTTCGTCGCTTGCCTTAGTCTGACGATTGCCGCTCCACTACACGCACAGGAGAAATCCAAATTCACCGCTTCGGATTGGCGGCTGGGCAGCCAGGCGTATACCTTCCGCTTGTTTACGCTTGAGGAGACGCTTCAGAAACTTCAAAGCATCGGCGTAAGATACATCGAACTCTTTCCGGGTCAGCAGATCTCCCGCGCCGATAGCGCCACAACGCATTTTTCGGTCGGGCCGAAAGAGCGGAAACGGATTAAGGACCTTCTTAAAAAATACGGGATCACCGCTGTTTGCTACGGCGTTGTTACCGGAACCAATGAGAAGGAATGGCGCCAGATCTTCAGTTTTGCTCAGGAAATCGGTGTAGAACACATCAATACCGAACCGTCCTTCGGCCAGCTCAAACTGCTGGATAACCTCTGCAACGAATACGGCATCAAAGCTGCCCTGCACAATCACCCGGTCCCTTCGATTTATTGGCATCCGACCATCATTCTCAATCAGATCCGGGAGCGAAGCAATATGATCGGCGTTTGCGGGGATATCGGCCACTGGGTGCGTTCCGGGCTGGATCCTATCGAATGCATCCGCGCTCTGGAAGGTCGTATCCTGGGATTTCATTTCAAGGATTTGAATACATTCGGTAACCGGAATGCACACGATGTTCCCTGGGGTACAGGTGTCAATAATATGGCCGGCGTGCTGAATGAGCTTGCCCGCCAGGGATTCAAAGGCTATTTTTCTGTTGAATATGAGTACAAGTGGGAAAACAACCTTCCGGAAGTAGCGGAAAGTGTTGCGTATTTCAACCGGGTAGTGAGCCGCATTGCGAACGGTCAATAGGCAATAAAGGTTCGGGTCTATCTATTAAGATACGAATTATTTATCATATTTCCAACTCTCGTTCTCTCCGACAATTAATCGGAAATCTTTCGCATCCTCCTTTAAAAGCCTGTTTCTTTCCATAAAAAAGGGTTGCCTTGATCAGCAACCCTTTTGGTATTTGGAGTTTTTTTGAATCGATTAAAGACCGCTGAAGGTCAATCCGATGGTGTAGGGTCTGATTTCCGGACCAAAACCTTCCTTGATGAGTGTCGTCAGCTGATACTGTCCGAACAGGCTGAAGTTTCCGTAACCAACGCGGAATGTACCGGCAATTTTGGTTCCGTTGAAAAAGCGCTTGCTTGTTTCCTTCTGGGTGTAAGGGTTGATGGTTTGGCCATCCTTGTTTTGCAGGGTTTTACCCTTGGTATGGGCATTTACGAGGGTTCCTACTTTGGCACCCAGAGCCAGCTTCCAGCTTCCGTCGATATTTTCGGGATCGAAGGCAAAGCGGAGTTCCACCGGAGCTTCCAGATAACCCGTTACCAGTTTGAATTTCTTGAAATGGTCGGCCTGGGAAACATCGGTAAACGGCAGCGATTCACCCGTTGCCTTTATGTTTACGTATTGCTTATCGAAGAAGATATTGCTGGTTCCAACACCGGCACCGATTCCAACACTGAAGCGGGGATCTGTTTTGAACGGGAAGTCGAACATGAAATAGGCGTTGAAGCTGCGGGAGAATCCTTTGGTACTGATGCTGTCCGGAGCACCCCCCCAATTATCGACACCAACTTGAAGCATGAAATGATCCGCTGCCCTGTTTTTAAGATTAACTTTACTCCAGTCTTTTTTCTTTTTTGGTTCCGTGTTACCGTTGTCCTGCGCAAAAAGTTGCATACCTGCGAGAAGCGCCGTAGCAACGATCAGAATTTTCTTCATAAACATAATTGATGAACAAATGTATTCCCGAGCTTTGAAAGTTGGGCTGCAAAATATGTTAAAATGAGAATATAAAGATATAACTGTTCCCGCTGAGGACGTTTTAATTTGGGAATTGCCGATGTTTGAATCGAAAATCCGTTTCGGCAAAAGTTGGGAAAATCCCGGGCAGGTACTTGTTCAACCTTATGATTATCAATAAATAATCTACTCGGTCCCGATTGCCGGGACAGCATCATAAACAGTTTTTAAACCAACAATATGGGAATGGAATGGGTTTACGGTATTTCGGGAATAATCGTCGGAGGCCTGATTGTATGGCTGATTGCGCGTTTCCAGATGGGAAAGAACAATGTGTCGCGGGCGAAATATGAAGAATTGGATGGTCTTTACCAGCAGACGCGTCTACAGGCGGCCACAGCTGAAGCCAAAATTGCCATGCTCAACCAGGAAAAGCTGGAGCTACGTCAGGAAATTAACCAGCTTCGTCAGGTGCACGACGAAAAACTCCGGGAGCTTCAGGAGGCGAAGCTGGAAATCGCCGGCTTTCAATCGCAGCTCCGCTACCAACAGGAGCAATTTGAACAACAGAAGGCAAGTCTGGAAGATATGGGCGACTATCTGAGGAAGGAATTTCAGCTGCTGGCGAATTCCATTCTGGAGGAGAAAACAGAAAAATTCACGGTGCAGAATGCGGAGAAACTGAAAACCATTCTCGACCCGCTTAACCTCCAGATAAGGGAGTTCCGGACAAAAGTGGAGGAGGCCTACGACAAGGAATCAAAGGAAAGATTTTCTCTGGGCGAAAGAATCCGCGAACTGGTGGAGTTGAACCAACGCATCAGTGAAGAGGCTTCCAACCTTGCGCGTGCGCTGAAGGGCGACACCAAAAAACAGGGCGACTGGGGCGAGATGCTGCTGGAATCGGTTCTGGAAAACTCGGGGCTCGTAAAGGGCAGGGAGTATAAGGTTCAGGAGTACATCACCGACGAATCGGGTGTGGTCCTTAAAAACGAAGCCGGCCAGGCCATGCGACCTGATGTCATTGTTTACTATCCCGATAAGCGTTGTCTGGTCATCGATGCCAAGGTTTCGCTCACGGCCTACGACCGTTTTGCAGCGGCCGAAGATCGGGAAACCCAGGAAAAGGAGCTGAATGCACATGTCGCTTCGCTTCGGAACCATATCGACGGTCTGAGTGCCCGTCAGTATCAGAACTATGTCGACTCGCTGGATTGGGTGGTGCTTTTTGTGCCGATAGAGCCGGCCTATCTGGTAGCGCTCCGCCGCGACCCCAAACTCTGGGAATACGCCTATTCCAAAAAGATCATTCTGGTTTCGCCCACCAACCTCATGGCTGTACTCAAAATCACTTCGGATCTCTGGACAAGGGAGAAACAGCGGCGTAATGCTGAAGAGATTGCCGAGAGAGGGGGCCGGCTCTACGATAAATTCGTGACCTTTGTGGAATCGGTGCAGGATATCGGAACCAATCTGGAAAGAACCCGTACGGCTTACGAAAAAGCGGTCCGTCAGCTTAAGGAAGGAAACGGTAACCTGATCCGTCAGGCCGAGCAGATGCGCGAGCTGGGCATAAAATCCAGTAAGCGCTTACCCGGTGCATTTACCGCTGATCTCATTGACGATGAACCCAATATATAAACTAACGACCGTTCGTAAAGAAAAACGGAAGATTCGCACGATAATTGCACCGACAACGTTCATTTAGGTATAAATTGCCGTTCACATCATCGAAAACGTTATGAAAAAACTGATTCTCTCTTTAGTTGTTGCCGCCCCCGGTATTGTAGCTGCGCAGGACGCATTTGTGATCAAGGGAAAAGCGGGCCAGTCCGTTGAAGGTAAAACCATTTACTATCAATACAGGGGCGAAGGCGCCAATTTGTTGGATTCCGCTGTAATTACCAATGGCGGATTTGAAATCAAGGGGTCCATTATCGGACCGGGTTCACTCAATATCGTATTGGACCATAACGGTGCCGGGTTGCGTGCTCCGCGTCCGAACGACGGACTTTTTACCTACTTTGAAAAGGGTACAACTACCATAACCTTTACCGATTCTATCAGTAAGGCAGAAGTAGTCGGTGGTAAAATCATTGAAGAGCATAAGGCTTACAAGAAATTTTTCGAGAAGCCGGACAGCGAACGTGCTGCAATAAACGCCGAATGGGGTGCCGCTCTGGCTGCAGGTAAGTCGCAGGAAGAGATGATGGAACTCCGTGAAAAACTGATGGCCCGCGATCAGGTTATCGGCGAAGAAAGAAACAAACTTGTTCGGGAGTACATTCAGAAGAATCCGGCGTCCTATCTGAGCCTCGTTGAAGTAAACAGCGCAATTCAGAATGAAGCGGATCCTGCTGAAGTGGAAGCGCTTCTGAAATCTCTTTCTCCGGAACTTCAGAATTCGGCGCTGGGCAAAAGCGTTGCTTCCCAAATTGACGCTTCCCGCGCAACCGCCATTGGTGCCATTGCTGCAGACTTTACGCAGAACGATGTTAACGATAAGCCTGTTAAACTTTCGGATTTCCGCGGTAAGTATGTACTGCTCGATTTCTGGGCTTCCTGGTGCGGTCCCTGTCGTCAGGAAAACCCACACGTGGTGGAAGCTTATAACAAGTACAAGGAGAAAAACTTTACCGTTCTCGGCGTATCACTTGATCGCCCTGGCCGAAAAGAAGACTGGCTGAAAGCAATCGAAAAAGACGGCCTTACCTGGACCCATGTTTCTGACCTGAAATTCTGGGATAACGAAGTGGCCAAACTCTACGGTGTACGCGGTATTCCCCAAAACTACCTGATCGATCCCAACGGTAAAATCGTTGCGAAAAATCTTCGTGGAGAGCAGCTGATGAAAACGCTTGAAGAGATTCTTCACTAGTTAAGGGTTACTCAAAACATAAAAAAGAACGGGCTGCATGTCGATGCGGCCCGTTTTTATTCAGATTATAGTCCATTTCTGTTTCTTCCCGAACTTCGGATGCCCGGCTTTCTTCTTTTTTTCTCATCCTTCGATTCCTGCTGCTGCAGCGGGTAGGCGGTTTCCTGCTTCGCTTCGGACATGACGAAAAACGTTTGTACAACACCGATATTCGGAAGGGTAGCCAGCTTGTGCATCATAAAATCATGATAGGCATCCATATCGCGGATGACAACCTTGAGCAGATAATCGAATTGCCCGGTCATATGATAACACTCCATCACCTCATAAAACTTGACGGCTTCCTTTTCAAAGGAACGGAGCATGGCCTGAGAATGTTCCTTCAGTTGAACATGGGCATAGGCAATCAAACTCATATTGATCATCCGCTTGTCGAGAATGGCAACATATCGTTTGATATAACCGTCTTCTTCCAGTTTCTTAATCCGCTCATACACGGGCGTTACAGATTTGCCCAACTTATCCGCTATTTCCTTGTTGGTAAGCTTGGCATCGTGCTGCAAAAGATGCAGAATCCGCAGATCATCGGCCGATAAACTCGTTTCCATAACAGTTTTTTTTACTATAAGAGTGGCTCGCAGGGGTATTAAAAAGATTTTTCATCCTAAATTTAAGGGTGAAAGCCGAAATATTTTCTATTTTTTTTTATTAAAGTAGGAATTTTAAAGTATTCTGCGAACTTTTACAATATATTTTCCTGCTTCACACAATACTACTACGACCAAATTGCTATTATGAACAAAAGAATCATTGCACCGCTCAACAGCGTAGGCCTGGGGGATATCGCGCTTGTTGGTGGCAAGTGTGCTTCCCTCGGAGAGATGATCTCCAACCTTACTTCACTCGGCGTGGAGGTTCCGGACGGATTTGTGGTTACAACCGATGCCTATTGGCAGTTTTTGGAACAAAGCCATCTGGAGCAATTTATCCGCGACGAAATAGCGGGTATCGATTTCGACAGCGTTGAATCGCTCAGAAGGGCCGGTTCCAAAATCCGTCACGCGATCAGCAACGCCAAGTTTCCCTACGAACTTAGCCATCAGATCATTGGGGCATATGAGAAGCTTTCGCAGACGTACGGACAGGCGCATACCGACGTGGCGGTTCGCTCCTCTGCAACGGCAGAGGATCTTCCGGATGCCTCTTTTGCCGGACAACAGGAGACCTTCCTCAACGTTCGTGGCCCTGCTGCCCTGATTGATGCTGTCCGTAACTGTTTTGCCTCCCTGTTTACCGACAGGGCCATCAGCTACCGTCAAACCTTTAACTTCGATATATTTGAAGTGGGCCTTTCTGTCTGCGTACAGAAGATGGTACGTTCGGACCTCGCCAGCAGCGGTGTTGCCTTCTCCCTCGATCCGGAAAGCGGCTTCCCCGATGTTGTGGTTATCGACGGTTCCTACGGTCTGGGAGAAATGGTGGTTCAGGGGGCTGTTTCGCCCGATGAGTTCCTCGTCTTCAAACCAACCTATAAAAAAGGCTACAGCGCTATAATCGAGAAAAAACTTGGCGTTAAGGATAAACTGATGGTTTACGGTGACAACAGTGATCAGCGTACACGCATCATTCCTACCGAAAAAGGCCTTCAGAATAAATTCTGCCTAACCGATCAACAGGTGCTTAAGCTGGCGGGATGGGTTTCCATTATTGAAGAATATTATACCACCAAAAAGGGCCACTGGTGTCCGGTGGATGTGGAATGGGCGGTGGACGGACTTACCGGCGGTTTGTTTATTGTACAGGCACGTCCGGAAACCATTCACTCCAGAAAGAAAAAGAATACAATTACCGAATATGTGATTGATAAATCCGATAATCCAAAGCCGCTGTTCAAGGGTATTGCGGTGGGCGACAAGATTGCAACCGGTAAGGTTAATATCATGTACTCTCTGGATAAACGCCTGGACGATGATGAATTTCAGGCCGGCGATATCCTGGTAACGGATATGACGGATCCGGATTGGGAGCCCATCATGAAAAAGGCGGCCGCCATTATTACCAACAAGGGAGGCCGTACCTGCCACGCCGCTATTGTTGCGCGTGAAATGGGTGTTCCGGCTATCGTTGGTTGCGGCAATGCAACCGAGATACTTCAGGAAGGGGTAGTGGTTACGGCTTCCTGCGCCGAAGGTGATGAGGGAATCATCTACGATGGTGTGGTTCGTTTTGAAAAGAATGAAACCAACCTCGACGAACTGCCTTCCATCAATACCTCGCTGATGTTGAATGTGGGCAGCCCGGCAATGGCCTTCGGTTATGCGCACCTTCCGAACAGGGGGGTAGGGTTGGCGAGAGAAGAATTTATCATCAACAATTATATTCAGGCACACCCGCTGGCATTGCTGAAACACCGTGAACTCAATGATCCGGAGCTTTCTGCTTCGATCGCCTCCCTCACCCGCGGTTTTGCCAATGAGGAAGAATATTTTATCAAGAAGCTTTCCTTCGGCATCGCAAAAATTGCTTCGGCCTTTTATCCGCAGAAAGTGATTGTGCGCTTCTCCGATTTCAAGAGCAACGAATATTTCAACCTGCTGGGAGGTAAATACTTTGAGCCTTCTGAAGAGAACCCGATGATCGGCTGGCGCGGCGCTTCCCGTTATTATTCGGAGAAATACAAGGCCGCGTTCGGGCTCGAATGTCGTGCCATCCGTCAGGTGCGCGAGGAAATGGGACTGGACAACGTAGTGGTCATGATTCCGTTCTGCCGTACGGTTGATGAGCTGTTGCGCGTGAAGGAAACCATGAAGGAATTCGGACTGGTACAGGGAGAAAACGGTCTGGAAGTTTACCTGATGGCAGAGCTTCCTTCCAACATTATTCTTGCCCGACAATTCGCGAAGCATATTGATGGATTTTCCATTGGCTCAAACGATCTCACCCAGCTCACACTGGGAATTGACAGAGATTCATCGCTGGTTGCCCATCTTTACGACGAACGTAATGATGCGGTGAAATCGATGATCCGTATGCTCATCCGTGCTGCCAAGGAGGCCGGGGTAAAAGTAGGCATCTGTGGACAGGGCCCTTCCGATTTTCCCGACTTTGCCGAGTTCCTGGTGGAAGAAGGGATTGACAGCATCTCGGTAACGCCGGATTCCGTAATCAAAACGGTTCGGGCGATACACAAAATAGAGCAGTCTGTTGAACGTACTGCCGTTAAAGCCGGATAGAACCTTCACCATAACACATCTGAATCAGGGGCGTACCGGATGGTGCGCCCTTCGTTTTGCCGGCTCAAGAAAATTTTGTATCTTTATTCAAATGGAAAGCAGGCAACATAGCGTCACATTTGGACCGCAGAAGCGCACTTCTGCTGTGGTTCGCGTATTGCCCAACCAGCCCGTCAAACGCGTATTCCGCACGCCTTCATTCCGGATTTATTTCTTCTCAAACTTTAAAGACTTTAATACGATTTCCCCGTTAAGCTGATCGTATTCGCTTACGGGGACAATGGCCCGGATTTCCTATTTCTGACCATTTAATCGTATTAATTTATGAAACGTCAACAACCGCCTGCGAACGCAGGCAAGATTGCTTTGCTGCTGCTTACCCTTATTAACGTAGTGCTGCTTCGTGCAGGTTATACATACCATCCCGGATTCTATTGGCCCATGCTTGTATCAATACCCCTATTGGGATTTTTCTGGTACAGGTCTGCCTCTTAATCATAGTTTAAAAATAGCTGTAACATGAAAAAAAGTATTGCCGTGAAGCCTATGCTTCCCGAAGATGATTTTTTGATACTCAGAGATTATTTGACAAGGAACAAGCTGGAGATCGACCTCGGTGCCTACGAAACCTTGTCCGAAAAATTGAGGACCGCAGAACCGGTTCCTGCCGATCTTTTCCCTGCCGATGGAATAAGAATAGGCTCTCATGTAACGATCGCCGACAGCCTGAGCAACAGGCGATTCCAATTTGTGCTGGTTAAGCCTTCTTCGGCAAAGCTGAAACTTGGGCATATTCCCTTTACAGCACCCCTGGCTGCGGCGTTGATCGGGTGCAGGGCCGGACAACGTGTGACGATTACCCTGCCGGGCGGCGAAAAAGCATTTTATATTGAAGCGGTAAAAAATAAAGTGGCGGTCAACGTTTAGTAGTTAACGGGGAGCTGATTCATATATTCCGTTAACTGGATATGCTCCGCTATGGTGAAGGGCGTCTGCGTTTGGCTCATACTCCGTATCCGGGAAACACGGAAATCCCGGTAGGCCTTACGCAGATGGCACCACCCGATCAGGTGCCAGTTGAAAGCATAAAATATCAGGCCGATCGGCTCCACTTCGCGTTCACTCACTTCTTCTTCCAGATTCTGATACTGTATCCGTAAAATTTTTCTGGAGCCGATTGCTTCCTGAATCCCCGACAAAAAGGCAAAATTATTGGATGGGCAGAGGTGGCTGGAAACGGCCACCACCTGTTGCTCGATGCCTTCCACTTTGTCCTTGTGTGATCCCCTTAAAACGGCCTTGATTTTGGTGAGTGCATTGGTGTAGTGCTCCTGAATGGATCGGTCGGCAAACCGTAGCGTAAAATTTTCCATCAGTACAAGGGCATTCGCTTCTTCCGGTGTAAACGACACAGGAGGAAGAAAATAGCCCTGTACAATAAAATAGCCGCGGCCGTTTTCAAAACTGACGGGTACGCCTGTTTCATTCAGCGCCTTGATGTCGCGGTAAACCGTACGTACGCTGATGCCAAACTTTTCAGAGATCAGTTCTGCAGGCACATATTTTTTGGACTGCAGCAACACCAGAATTCCGAAAAGTCGATCTATGCGGTTCATCGCCCGAATTTTAAACAGAAAGTTAAGGAAAAAAATCCGGCGGGTTTTAACAGAATCCTCAGATTATCTGGCACAGTTTCAGCTTTTTAGGAAATAAAATGATACGTATGAACAAGCTACTTGCTGCCGGATTTGTTCTTTGCCTCACCCTGGGCTTGAGCATAGAATCGTTGGCCCAGCCTGCCTACAGGAGGGTAACCGAAGAGTATTATTATTATCCAACGGCGAATGTGTATTACAGCCCGGTGAGAAAGAACTACGTGTACCTGCGTGGGGGTGCGTGGATTACCGTGAACGTGCTTCCGCCAACCATCGTTATCGGCAGTGCGCCGCGGTATGTGGTATATCATGAGGGGCCGAACGTGTGGGTGCACAACAAAAGGCATATCCGCGATTGCCATCCTCATCACTACCACGGCAGGCCGGACCGACGGGACCGCGCACACGATCACCATCACCATCCGGGTAAGGGGCATGGGCACGGCAAACCGCATAAGCACGGAAGACATTAAGTTCGGCGGATTGTTCAGGTTTTCTGTAAAGTGTAGGGAGCTGGTTTCCGTACACTTTTTTTTTATGGTTTCCCCCTCAACCATCAAGGCTTCGCGTTGTTAGAAAGACTCCGGAGCGGGTAGCTGCCGTGTCTCGATTCCGTACCCTCTGTCCGGATTTCTGTTCAAAAAGCCGATTTCGAATGATCTTTATCATTTCCGGACAGTTGGGGCGCCTTTCGTCGTCGTTCCAGCGGGTTTTATACAGAAAAATGCCCCGTTCGGCGGAAGCTGATATTCGTCACGTCATTTTTCGAAGGATATCCCGACCTTTGTAGAAGCTAATTATCAAATTTATCGATCCTATAAATTTTATTTATATGAAGATAGAGCAAATCTATACAGGTTGTCTTGCACAAGGTGCCTACTATATCGAAAGCAACGGGGAAGCGGTGGTGATTGATCCGCTGCGTGAAGTTGAACCATATATCAAAAGAGCGGAAAAAGATAATGCCAGGATCAAATACGTGCTGGAAACGCATTTTCATGCCGACTTCGTGAGTGGTCACCTCGATCTATCCAAAAAGACCGGCGCACAGATTGTGTACGGTCCGCTCGCCAAGCCCGACTTCGAAGCGCATATTGCCGAAGATGGCGAAATCCTGAAAGTAGGAAACATTACCATCAAGGTTATCCATACCCCCGGTCACACCATGGAAAGCACCTGCTATCTGCTTCGGGACGAATCCGGAAAAGATAAGGCCCTGTTTACCGGTGATACGCTGTTCATCGGCGATGTTGGCCGGCCGGACCTGGCTCAAAAAGTGAATGCCGACCTGACTCAGGACAAACTTGCCGGTCATCTGTACGAATCGCTTCATAACAAAATTCTTCCGCTGGCGGACGATATCATCGTGTATCCCGCCCACGGTGCGGGTTCTGCCTGTGGTAAGAACATGAGCAAAGAAACCACCGATACACTTGGGCATCAGAAAGCAGTGAATTATGCGCTTCAGCCGATGGACAAGGAAACCTTTATCAAAAAGGTTACCGATGGACTTACCAAGCCGCCGGCTTATTTCCCGCTCAATGTAATGATGAATATCCATGGTTACGACAGCATCGACGACGTGATGAAGCGCGGTCTCCAGGCCATGTCGCCCGCCGAATTTGAGGCTGCGGCCAATGAAACCGATGCTTTGGTGCTCGATACCCGCGCTCCGCAGACCTTTGTGAAGGGATTCATTCCCAACTCCGTTAATATCGGGATCGATGGCAATTTTGCGCCCTGGGTGGGTGCCCTTATCCCGGATATCCGCCAGCAGCTGCTGATCATCGCCGACGAAGGAAGAGAGGAAGAAGTGATTACCCGCCTGGCCCGTGTTGGTTATGACCATACAATTGGTTATCTTAAAGGTGGATTTGCAGCATGGCAGGCCGAAGGCCGTGAAATCGATACGATCGAATCCGTTTCTGTAGAGGAGCTCGCCGAACAGTTGGCCCAACATCCGGAAACAGCGGTTCTCGATGTGCGCAAAGAAGGTGAATATTCCAGCGAACATATCAAGGGGGCCGAAAACAAACCGCTCGACTACATCAATGAAGTGGCCGATACCATTGATAAGAATAAAACCTACTATGTACACTGTGCCGGTGGCTACCGTTCCGTAATCTTTGCCTCCATCCTTCGTGCAAGAGGATTCAACAACCTGATTGACGTCAAAGGTGGGTATAAGGCAATCAAAGATTCCGGTAAATTTGAACTGACCGACTTTGTTTGTCCGTCGACCTTAGCATAAAAATTTATCAAATATGCCTGAAGTTCTGAGACAGCCCTGGCCCTGGTATGTGGCGGGCCCCTTAATTGGATTGACGGTGCCCCTGCTTCTTTTACTGGGAAACAAACAGTTCGGTATCTCCGCCAATTTCCGTCATATCTGCGCCTCGTGTTTCCCTTCAGGCATACCTTTCTTCAAATACGATTACCGAAAGGAAATCTGGAATCTTGTTTTTGTGGCCGGTATAATTCTCGGTGGGATTATTTCTTCCACCGTATTGGCCGATCCAGCGCCGGTGGTTGTTCATCCCAAACTTACACAGGAGCTCGCCGGCTATGGAATTACGGATTTCCGTTCCCAGATCCCCGTACAACTTTACAGTTGGGAAAATCTGTTTTCCGCGTCAGGATTAATTATGCTGATCGGTGGGGGCTTTCTCGTAGGATTTGGAACACGATATGCGGGAGGTTGTACCAGCGGGCACACCATCATGGGCATCAGCACCCTTCAATGGCCATCGTTGGTAGCGACCTGCTGCTTTATGATCGGAGGAATCATGATGGCGAACCTTATTCTGCCAATTATTCTTAAACTGTAATCACGGGAAAATGGATAACAGCGCAACAGATACAGAATTCGTTGTGAAAGCCACCCGGACCGAACAGGAGCCCAAATCTCCGGGCTGGAGATTTTATCTACGCTATCTTCTGGCGGGTGTACTCTTCGGAATTTTCCTCATCAAGGGCGAAGTGGTGAGTTGGTTCCGGATTCAGGAAATGTTTCGGTTTCAGTCGTTTCACATGTTTGGTGTTATTGGGTCGGCCCTGGTGGTAGGTATTGTTTCCGTTTGGCTGATCAGGAGGTTCAACATCAAAACCATTGACGGTGATCCGATAACCTTTACACCGAAAAAATTTAATAAGGGACAGATTTATGGAGGATTGATTTTCGGATTAGGATGGGGATTAACCGGTGCCTGCCCGGGACCCTTATTTGCACAAGTAGGTATGGGGTTTACGGTAGTTTTGATTGTTATTCTGAGCGCGATTGCCGGAACCTGGGTGTACGGTAAATACCGCGATCGGCTGCCGCATTGAGTAAGTTGGTTTACGGATGGGAATGCGGTGTCGAGAAAGGATTTGGCTTAAATATTGCCCTGACATGGTGTTATAAAAATACAATTGCCGGGAGCAGGCTTTAAACCCTGTGTTCCCGGCAATTTTCTATATAGGGATGATTGTTGTAATCATGGTAAACGCAATCGGATACCCAGATTCAGGCCCAGTCCGCCGATATTGATATAGGATTTCAGATCATTTGAGGGTGCATTGTCGTTTTTGTAGTGCGTCACGGTTCCCGTTGTTCCCGTAGGCGTGTTGGAATGCTGATCCAGGGTCTCTACGTAACGGGTATTTCTTTCGGCAACGCTCAGGTCACTGAGACCGCGCCGTTGAGAATTAAGCTCCTGTCCGTTTGACGTATTGATGACTCTTGTCTGCTCACTATATTCGGTGATGTCTTTCTCCTTGCTGCGGACGGGTACATTGCGGTATTCGGCTTCGAGAAAAAGATCAAAATTCGCGGACAGCGGATAAGCCGCGCCAAGCGCACCCTGAAAGCCGAAGGTCGGATTGGGCTTGATTTCTTCCTCACGTTGGATGGCCGTTTGGGCAACCACCGTTGAAACCTGACCGGGAACGGGAGTGTTCCGATTGGCATCAGTTTCGATAAAAAGCCGCCCCCATACGGGAACCACAAAACCAAATCGCATATAAGGATTGAATCCTTCGAACCCGGGATTAAAGACAATACTGGGGGCAATATCGATGGCTTTTACATGACCATCGGATTGAATCCGACCTACTTCGGTTCCTGGGCCTTCGACTGTGGTGATGTTTCGTGTCATCAGGTTTTTCCGGCTCTGGTAGTAGTTGATCGTTGCTTCAAGGGCTACGTACCGGTTGAAATTGTATCCGAAACTTATGCCCCCTCTGAATCCTTCGCCATAGGATCCCGTAAGAACCTTTTCGCTCTGAGTGGTGGTTTCGCCGGAAAGTGGATCAAATACATCGTGCTGATCTCTTGGAGGATAGGGGCCAACATCGGGAAATTGCCCGGGAGAAACACTAAAGAAATAACCTCCCGCTGCCTTTAGATAGAATCGATTTGCTGCAGGACGTTCCTGTGCTGAGCCGGTTGAGTCAAAAAGAAGAAAAATCAACACCGCAATCGCCGTACTCGTCAATACCCTTTTCATACAAGATAATTTCGTGATTCATATGACAGTCTGCGGCTTAGGGTACTATTCTGAACAAGGAGCTCCGCAAAAGGTTCAGCAAATAATGTTAAAACATTGAACAATCGCCCCAGGAAACCCGTCAAAAGGAGAATTGCGGCAAATTTCCGTTGTCGAAATCAATAGAAATCATCAGATCGCCGGGTGTCGGTTGCTCAATGCGGGTATACGATTCCGGCCGGGATGAATATCCATTGCCTTCCGGCTTCAGCAAATAATAGCTGCCGTCCGATTTGATGATCAGCTCTTTCCACTGATTGACTTCCTTGTTAAGGATATACACAGGACCGACTATTCGGTGAAGTTCAGCCGGTGTCGTGCCATCGTTATTCAGAATAATTATCGACGAATGGTTATCCTCACCCCAATGCGTTCCGTTCAGTCCAACAATAATTTCTTTTTCGCCATCGCCGTTTAAATCGAATTCGAAGAAGATGAACCTTCGGCTATTGGAATCGATCATGTCTTTTTCGATATACTGGTGAAAAAGCTGTCTCAAACTTTTGCGGGCCGTTTCGGCGGTTTGCATGTTAAAGGTTTCCGGAATATGGGCAGGAGTGGTAAAAATCAAGGGGCTTGATGAGTTTTTCATGGAACCGGTAAAAGAAGGGACTTCTCCCCGCATAAACAGTTCAGGTGCGGAAAGCAGCAATACGGGTCGCTCTCCGGAATGCTGACGGCATGAAAAAAAGGCAAGCCAGCCCAAAAGTATATACCGTCCTATTTCTCCTATTGTAATCATTTTACACAGTTTAATCGGCAGGGCTGGAGTTTGCAGCAGAAAAAAACGCAATCGTTTTCGTGCGGTGCTGAGATTGAATGGATGCTAATATTGTCTACTTTTAGTAGAACGGAAATTTGCCTGATATGACCATTGCAAAAACCCTGCTAAGTATAGTGTTTGTCGTTTCGGGTTCTGATTTGAATGCACAGCCGAAGCGTCTCAAACCTGCGCCCGTATTTCCTGTGCCTTCCGCGCAGCAACTGGCCTGGCATGCCATGGAGATGAATGCATTCATTCATTTTACGACCAATACGTTTACCGATAAGGAATGGGGCTATGGCGATGAATCGCCTGCCGTATTCAACCCCGACACGGTTGATGCGGTGCAATGGGCCAAGGTTCTCCGCGAAACCGGCTTTAAGGGGATGATTCTCACCTGCAAACATCACGACGGATTCTGTCTTTGGCCTTCGGCATATACCGAACATTCCGTAAAAAACAGTCCCTTCCGGAACGGTAAGGCAGATATTGTGAAAGAGGTATCGGAGGCCGCACGAAAGAACAATCTCGCTTTCGGCGTGTATCTCTCGCCCTGGGACAGAAACCGTGCAGACTATGGTCGTCCATCCTATCTTGATTATTACCGGAATCAGCTTAAGGAACTCTTTACTCAATATGGGCCAATCTTCGAAATGTGGTTTGATGGGGCCAACGGGGGCGACGGTTACTACGGCGGCACACGGGACAAAAGAAGCATTGACGGCTCCCGATATTATGAATGGCCCAGGACCTTGGAGATGGTGACGGGAATTCAGCCCAACGTGTTGTTTTTCAGTGACGCTGGTCCCCATATCCGGTGGGTAGGAAATGAAAGAGGAGTAGCCGGTTCCACCAACTGGAATATGATTAATCCCGATACCTTATATGCCGGAAAGCCGGGTATAACGAAGTTGTTGGGCACGGGATCGGAAGACGGAACAAAATGGATTCCCGCAGAAGTGGATGTGTCGATTCGACCTGGATGGTTCTATCATGCATCGGAAGATTCGAAGGTTAAGACGCCTGAAGAATTATTCCGGATTTATCTGACATCGGTAGGAAGAGGATCAAACCTGTTGCTGAATATTCCGCCGGACAGAACCGGTCGATTCAACGAAATGGATGTTCAGTCGCTTCGTGGGTTCCGAAAAATACTGGACAGTGTTTTTGCCCGGAATCTGGCTTCGGAAGCACAGGTCTCGGCGTCCGTCAATCGTCGCGGAAAATGGTTCCGTCCGCAGACGATGATTGACAACGATAAACATACCTATTGGTCGGCTCCCGATGGCGAAGATACAGCAACGGTTGAGTTACGATGGGGTCGTGCGCGCTCCTTAAGGTACCTTGTTATTCAGGAATACATTGCATTGGGGCAGCGGGTTAAATCGTTTTCGGTGGATGTGTTCACCAATGGAGAATGGAAGACGGTAGCGAAGGAAACCACGGTGGGCTATAAACGAATCTTGCCTATCGGAAATTTACACTCCGATGCATTGCGGATTCGGATTACCGCGGCGCGGGCCTGTCCGTTGATTTCGAATGTGGAGGTGTATTGATAGAGGTCTGACCGGCAATAGAGCGGTTGTATTCAGACATTCATTCCTGCAACACCGGCTTCCATCCATTCAGTACGAATTCTGGTTTGCTGTAGTTGGCAATTATCTCCGCATCTTTAACGGCATCGAGTTGACGGGAAACCGGATGACGTTTGCTTACATCAATAGGTTTTCCATCGAGGGTAGTGCTGTTGAACTCCCAGTAATGGATGTTTTTGCTGTCTTCTGTTACCTTTCCCCATCCTTCCGGTGCAATACCCTGGAGCTTACAATTGATCAGCACGGCTTCGGCATAGGGGTAGGTGATACCCTTGTTGTCGGGAGCCCTTGCGATGGTTGCCTGAGCGTTTCCCAGTGTGCGGAAGGTACAATTCACCATAACATTTCCATGGTTTTTGTCGGTATTACGTACCCAGAGATGAGGACCTCCGGTCGTAATAAATTCACATTCTTCGAAAAACACGGCGCCATAGCCCAGTACATTGTCGCCGATTCCCTTAATCGTTGAATTTTTTACATAGATGGTTCCTGTTGCCTGAAGCGCGTCGCCCGAACCATCGATCATAACGTTATTGACGATAATTTTTTGACCGATAACCATCAGCGCTTCGGCCTGGGCAGGCTTATCCCCAATGGAAACCAAAGTCATGTTGGAAAGATGGATGCCGTTTGACTGGTGCACGGCAAATACGACACGAAGGGTATGGGTGCCCTTTGAAAGGGCAGGATCTACACTGATGAGGCGGGGATTGAATACACCGTTGTTGGCGTATTGAATGATTACCTTTTCTCTGCTTTCACCTACGAAACTAATGTTCTCCTTGTTTCGGAAATAAACGATTTCGTCGTAAATCCCGTTTTTAATGCGGATGATTTTTCTTTCCGGATTTTTTTCCGGAATAAAATCGACTGCGGCCTGAACGGTGTTGAAGTCGCCACTTCCGTCGGCCGCAACAATATACTCCTTGGCGGCAAAAGAGGGTTCCAAAACTTTTGTAGTGAACACCCAGTCCTTCTTCCCTTTAAATCCGGTGAAGGCAACATCCCTGGAGGAAAAAACTTCCGGATCGATCTGAACGTAGTAGGTTTTGTTGTATTTCAGTTTGTTGTTGTGTGGACAGATAATGGCGGTATTGCCACGAACGATTACCGGGAAAAAGTGGAAGGCATCGATGTCCAGATTACCACCGATATAGTTCTGCTGATAGATATGCGTGCTTATGGTATCCGGATTTTTTACCGTGTACAGGGAATCGGCGTAGGAATTGTAGACAAAGCTATCGTAGGGAGCCGGCGTGCGCGTGTTTTTGGGACCCGGCGGAATGCTCATATCCAGCAGATCCACCAATTCGTTGGTAGCGGCATCGTAGATTCGGATCTGGCCTTTGTTATGGAGACTGAACTTCCCCGGAAATTGAAGAATCAGACGGGTGTCGGGATTTATTTCTTTGGACTGATGGGCCGGGATTGTTGCAATTTTTTGTGCGTTGGCCGAAACAAATGCCAAAAGGCATACAGCAACCATAAACATGGATCGAAAGATCGGGGCAGGCAGGAGTCGTTTTGAAGTCATATTCATGTATTTTAAGCCGAGGGAATCAGGAGCCCTTAGTTCTGATGGTCAATTTTAAGATGTTTTTTCATGAATTGGATGAAGATATCGAAGTCTTCCGGAAGAACCGAGTGTCCGCCCCTATGCATATAGAAGCCAAGTGTGTTCTGCATGGATTTATCGCCGGCTTCCGGAAATGACGTTCTTCCCAACCCTTTTTGACCGAACAGTTTAAAAACCGGTTCCGCATGAACGGCTGCGAGGAATTCGCCCTTCGGGTCCGAGAAAAAGTCTTCGTCGCCGCTTTGTATCAGAATAGGGCGTGGGGCCACCAGCGCAATCAGCATATGGCTATCCATGGGCAGTTCGTTAACACGGTCGGAGAAGCTGTGGTAGTTTGGTGCAAACTGGTAGAAGTATCGGTTGCTGTCGGTGATCATCCTGATCGTTTCGCCGTAGTTTCTTCTGCTCAGGGCGGCACCACCTTCGCCGGATATGCTGGGGATGATCAGTGCAAAGCGTTGGTCTCGGGCTCCCGTCCACAGGACGGTTTTTCCCAGACGTGAAGCACTGTTGATGGCAATGCGGGTAGCATCGATGTCCTTATCGGTTTCGAAATAATCCATGGCGCGGCTGAGCCCCCAACTCCAGGCGGAGATGGCTCCCCACTCGTTGGCCGCAACCCCGGAGCTGCCCGGTGTCAGGTAGCGGCTACGGATCCCGTATTTGATCCCGTCTTTAAAGTCTGGTTCTATATCGCCGTAGTATACCGTGGCGTATCCAATTCCCGCGTCGATGAATTTTTCGACGTTGACCTTTCCGAAGCGTGATTCCGTTGGTAGAACACGTTGTCCGTTCACCCAGGCGTAACCCGGTATTACTGCGGTGTCGTCAACAGCCATGGCATTGGTAACAAAGGAAAGGGTAAGCAGGAGTGGCGAAGGTTGGGCGCGGTGCGAGGGAAGGTAAATCAGGAGATCCATCTTAAAGTCAGCGCTGTCTTCGGTAAAGAAGACGGTGACCTGTTTTCGGACAGCTTTTCCGCCGAAGGCCGTACCGGTTTCCCTCACCTTAAACGATAGGTGGGCAGGTTTGGGCGGAACCTTTCCGAATTGGTATTCTTCGAATAGGCGAAGAATTTCCGGTCGCCTCTGGTTAATCCAGGTTTGGGTATCGGTGACCCTTTTGCCGTTATTGAGAAGAAGAGGATCGGGGAGGCTATAAGCACCCACCTTTTCTTCCTCGTAGTTTACATCGATGTTCGCCACTTTGGCCGGACGGCCGGGCCGCGATTGGGCGAAGGAGTGCAGTGCGAGCAGGGTGCAGATTAGGTAAAGTAAGGGGAATCTGTTCATAGCTGGTTGGCTTGGTTAATGACCGGTGTCGGGGATATATAGGTCCCATCTTTAATTAGACGTGATTTTTTCCCAGTTCCTGCTGAGGGGGCGCTGATATCTGGGCTTAGTGCTCCCAAAATAGGATTTAGGGGACATGAACAGTAACCATTCGTGAGTTGGCTACCGTTGGGGTAGCTAAGTAGAGGATTTAATCCAAACTGCCGGGAATATTTCGAGGAAATGGTTGCTAAAGAGGATTATCGTGCCGTTAAAATGATATATGCGGTAAATCACGCTCGGCCATCGGAATTCGAACGGTGGCGGGAGGTTTTGGCGCCGTAAGTTCAGGGCACGCCGTAAGTTCAGGGCACGCCCTGAACGAAAAACCCGCAGCGAAAATCGCGCGGGTTTAAAACCTCTTGCACCGCATTGCGGGGCGTCTTGTGGTCCCACCTGGGCTCGAACCAGGGACCCTCTGATTATGAGTCAGATGCTCTAACCGGCTGAGCTATAGGACCCTCAGAATCACCGGGTGACTCCGATCGAACCGCAAAAGTATAAAAAAAGCCCTTTAGCTCCGAATCCTTCGTAAATATTTTTCTGTTAATCTGTGTTTTAGCTGCTTTTACCTTGTGTTTAATCTCCGTACCTTAGTAAGGTCGACCGTGACTACATGCAACGACCTCAATTCGCTCGCCTTCAAAATTTTTTATCATGCGGATAAGCGTCTTTTTTGCTTTATTCATGCTTGCTGCGCTGACAGCCTTCTCTCAGGATTTTTCGGCGTATGCCAAAAAACAGTGGATATCGGGGAACGACACCCTGCCCTACCGGATTTTGCTTCCCGAAGGATATAACCCCGCAAAAAAATATCCGCTCGTCTTCTTCCTGCACGGAGCGGGGGAGCGGGGCAACGACAACGAAAAGCAGCTGACACACGGTGCGGCCCTGTTCCTGCAGCAGGAAGCGAGAAAAAACTATCCGGCCATTGTGGTATTTCCACAGTGTCCGCGAAACAGCTTCTGGAGCAATGTTTCCTTTAAACGAGGGGAGAATAATGAGTCGCTCTTTATGTTTCACGCGGGGCCACCGCCAACTTCGGCCATGAGGATGGCCGACAGCCTCCTGCATTTCATAATCCGCAAATATCCCGTACAAACCCGGCAGGTCTATGTTATGGGCCTGTCGATGGGGGCTATGGGTACCTTTGAGCTGGCTTACCGCAATCCTTCCGTTTTTGCGGCTGCCGTGCCTATTTGCGGCGGCGGAGCTGCCGCTTTTGCACCGGCGGTGCGTGAGGTGAAATGGTGGATTTTCCACGGCGCGGCCGACAACGTGGTGCCGCCGCGGTATTCGCTTATAATGGAAGAAGCATTGAAAAAAGCTGGTGCCGATGTGAAACTGACCATGTATGATGGTGTTGGCCACAACAGCTGGGATCTTACCTTTGCCGAAAAAGAGCTGCTTCCCTGGCTCTTTGCCCAAAAAAGGAAATAAGAATGCTGAAAAATATGGAAGCCATCGTTTTTGACCTCGGTGGCGTATTGCTGAATCTCGATTTCGCCAGATTGGAAAAGTCGTTTACCGATGCGGGCGTAAAAAATTTTAAGGATTTTTTTGGCCTGGGCCATGCCGATTCCATTTTTAAGGATTATGAAGTAGGCCGGATCAGCGACAAGGAATTTGTAAAGGGGATTGTGGAGCTTTCCGGCGGGGTATTGAATGAACAAACTGCTGTGGCCGCCTGGAACAGCATTTTGTTGGATTTTCCGAAGGAAAGGGTCGATCTGTTGGCAGCACTTTCCCGGAAATACCGGATCTTTCTCTACAGCAACACCAACGCAATCCATTACGAGCATTTTGCGGCAGAATTTAAGGCCCAATATGGCCGAACACTGAACAGCTGTTTTGAGAAAGCCTATTACTCGCATGAAATCGGGTACCGGAAGCCCGAGCCGGCCGGCTATGAATACATTACCAGAGATGCGGGTTTGGACCCTAAGAATCTGCTGTTTATAGATGATGCAGAAGTAAATGTGTTGGGAGCGAGGGCGGTCGGCTGGAATGCCTATTGGTTAAAGCCCGGAGAAGCCATTACCGACGGTTTTCTCAATCCCTGATTTCTTCGAATTCGATGTAGTCGCCCACAGGTTTGTTGGTGCCGGAAGCGGTATTTTGCTGCTGCGGACCGTTTTGGGTACCGTTGGTATAACCGTTTTGGTATTGGTTGAATTGTTCCTGCATGCGGGTTTGCATCTCCTTGAATTGCTTTCTCACACGACGGGTCGTGAGGAATACGGGGATGATGAAATTAAATATCAGCCGGTATAGTAAATAAAGGCCCAGGGCCCACAGTAAGAATTTCATATCCCAAAAATACAAAGACCGGCTGAGAAGGTTCGCAGGATTAACAGTATTTTCAAGGTTTTTCGGCCCTGGGAAATTTTTGATGTTTTGATTATTTATAAAAAATAGGCTACATTTGCAGCGGAAATAAGATACAGGAGAAGGGAACGGAAGCGTTCCCTTCTTTCATTCTTATACCGGACGGACAAAAGGACGAGTTTTATGGCAAATGAAGCACAGATCAGTGCAATTGAGGGCCTGGTGGCCCAATTGCTGGCAGACGACCAGGATACATTTCTGGTAGAAGTAAGGATTAAGCCCACCAATAACGTTAAGGTATTTCTGGACGCGGATTCCGGAATCTCCATTCAGAAGTGCATTACCTGCAACCGTGCCTTGTATAAGCTTATTGAAGAATCGGGAATGTTTCCCGATGGCGACTTCTCCCTGGAAGTTTCGTCGCCCGGCATTGATGAGCCCCTTAAGCTTATCCGCCAATACAAAAAAAATATCGGCAGAAATGCAGAAGTAACGCTGAAAGACGGCTCCAAAATTGAGGGCAGGCTGCTTGAAGCTACCGATGAGGGGATCGTTCTGGAAGAAACCAAAGGGAAAAACAAGAAAAAGGAAGTGATCAATCACGCCCTTTTATTTGACAATATCAAGCAAACTAAAATTCAAATCGTGTTCTAGAATCCGGTGCAACCAATAGGTGAACCGTTTTTTAAAAGTAAGTGCTATGGCAAGTATCAACCTGATAGAAGCTTTCCAGGATTTCAAGGAGGCGGAAAACATTGACCGTCCGACGATGATGAAAGTGGTGGAGGATGTGTTTAAGACCCTGCTCCGTAAAAAATATGGAAGCGACGAAAACTTCGACGTAATCGTAAACGCGGAAAAAGGGGATCTGGAAATTGTACGTCGTAGGATGATCGTTGATGATGGCGCGGTGGAAGACCCGCTGGCTGAAATTGCTTACAGCGATGCCGTTAAGATCGAACCCGACTTCGAAGTGGGCGAGGAGCTCTATGAGGAAATCGACATTATGGATTTCGGACGCAGGGCTATTCTTGCTGCCAAACAAACCCTGGCCAGCCGGATCAGCGATCTGAAAAAGAATGTGCTTGTTAAAAAGTATGGCGACCGTATCGGTGAAATCATTTCTGCCGAAGTATACCAGGTTTGGAAAAAGGAGATTCTTCTGCTCGATGAGGAAGGCAATGAACTGATCCTGCCCAAATCTGAGCAGATTCCGACCGATTACTTCAAAAAAGGTGAAAATGTTCGCGCGGTGGTAAAAAAGGTAGAGCTGAAAAACAACTCTCCGGTTATCATACTTTCCCGTACGCATCCTTCCTTCCTGGAAAAACTCATGGAAATTGAGGTTCCGGAAATCATGGACGGGCTTATCGTAATCAAAAAGATTGTACGCGAGCCGGGGGAAAGAGCCAAGGTTGCCGTGGAATCCTTCGACGACCGTATCGATCCGGTGGGCGCCTGTGTGGGTATGAAAGGAAGCCGTATCCACGGAATCGTACGCGAACTGAAGAATGAGAACATCGATGTAATCAACTGGACGACCAATATTCAGCTCCTTATCCAGCGTTCCCTTACGCCGGCGAAGATCAGCTATATGGAGATCGACCAGGAAAAACAGCATGCCGACGTGTACCTCAAACCCGATCAGGTATCCCTGGCAATCGGGCGTAAAGGTGTGAACATCAAGCTGGCATGTGAATTGACTGGATATAATATTGACGTATTCAGAGATAATGAGGGCGAAGAGGAAGAGTTTGACGTAGATTTGGAGGAATTTACAGATGAAATTGAGCCCTGGATCATTGAAGAGCTCAAGCGTGTGGGCTGTGATACGGCCAGAAGTGTACTCAATCTCACTCCTGCCGAACTCGAGCGTCGTACCGATCTGGAAAAAGAAACCATCGAGGATCTGCGTCGCATTCTCCAGGAAGAAATGGACAAGGAATAGGAGGCTGGAATTGCCTTTGGGAATAAGTTTTTGAGGCAATGCAGCTTTCGGGTGAAACTGTTACTCTAATAACCGGAAAACATAAAAGAAGACCGCATACCGGTGCGGCCAGTGGAAAAATAAACGCGAATGTCAGAAGTTACAACACCACGCCTTATGGCGGCTGCCAAAGAGTTCAACATCGGAAAAGATACGTTGGTGGACTTTTTGGAGAGTAAAGGATTCAGCAGGGATGACCTGAAACCTACGTCAAAGCTGACGGAAGAAATGTACCGTGCTTTGCAACAGGAGTTTCAGAGCGATAAGGTTGCGAAGCTGAAGAGCGACCAGATCGACCTGCCGAAGGGAGGTGCGGGTGATACCAGGAAGAAAAAGGAAGAAGAAGAAGCAGCACGTGTTGTTGCCGAGAAAAAAGCTCTGGCAGCCAAAAAGGAAAAAGAAGAGGCTGAAGCTCAGGCTCCCGAACCTGTACAGGTTCAGCAACCTGCTCCCGCAGCAGAACCCCCCGCCGAAGTGGTTTCCCGCGAAGAAAAACCCGCGGAAAAGGAAGCGCCTATCACAAAAATTGACGCTCCCGAAATTGAAGGACCGAAAATCCTCGATAAAATCGATCTCTCTGCTATAGACTCTTCGACCCGTCCGAAAAAATCGGCCCGGAAGGAAGAAGTGCCCGCCAAACCTGCGGCAAAAGCTGAAGAGCCCGCCCCCGCCAGAGAGCCCGTTCAGGAAGCTCCAAAAGTGGAGGTGGAAAAACCGAAGGAAGCAGAACCTGTTGTTCCTGTTGAGCCGACACCGGTTGCCCTACAACAGCCCACGGAAGAGGCGCCGGCACCTGCTCCTGTAGCAGAACAGCCTGCTGCAGATAATTCAGGCGACGATTCTTCGGAAGAAGCACCCGTTATTGAAAATATCCGTGCACAACGTCTGGAAGGACCGAAGATCCTCGGTAAAATTGAACTCCCGGTAGACAGCGATACACGTCCGAAGCCGGGTGTCAAGGACGAAAAACGGAAGCGCAAGCGTATTCCCATCGAGAAGAAGGGAGATATTGCGGCTCGTCAGCAACAGCCCGGACAGGGCCAACAACGTGGACCCGGTGGTAAACCCGGTCAGAACACACGTCCACCCGGCGCCAAACCGGCTACGATCACCAAGGCCGGCCAACCCGGAAATCCGCACGACCGCAGGGCCGGTAACCGTCCTGGACAGGGTCAGGGTGGCAAACGGGGAGTGGCAGCCCATCAGGATCGCGAAATCGATCAGAAAGAAATTCAGGAGAAAATCCGCCAGACTCAGGCTAAACTCTCCGGAGGCAGCCAGAACAAACGCGGCTCCAAGGCAAAATATCGTCGTGAAAAACGTGAACATCTCGCCGAACAGCGCGAGGGGCAAAACCTGGACGACAACAAGCTGCAGGTTACCGAGTTCATCAGCGTTAGCGAACTGGCTACCCTGATGGACGTGAGCTTCGCAGAAGTTATCGGAAAATGTATGGGGCTCGGCATCATGGTGTCCATCAACCAACGTCTGGACGCCGAAGTGATTGAACTCGTGGCCAGCGAATTTGGATACGAGGTGGAATTCATCGGAATGGATGAACACCTGGAAATGGAGGAGGAAGAAGAGGTAGACGACGAAGCGGATCTCAAGCCCCGCGCCCCGATTGTTACCATCATGGGTCACGTGGACCACGGTAAAACATCACTTCTCGACTATATCCGGAATTCAAACGTAATTGCCGGTGAGGCCGGTGGTATCACCCAGCACATCGGTGCCTACGAGGTAACACTGCCCAACGGTAAGCACATCACCTTCCTCGATACGCCCGGCCACGAAGCGTTTACCGCGATGCGTGCCCGCGGTGCCAAGGTTACGGATATTGCCGTAATCGTGATCGCTGCCGACGATGCGGTGATGCCGCAAACCAAGGAAGCCATCTCGCACGCTCAGGCGGCGGGTGTTCCGATGATCTTTGCGATCAACAAAATTGATAAGGACGGGGCCAATCCGCAGAAAATATACGAACAACTCGCCCAGATGAACATTCTCGTGGAAGAATGGGGCGGTAAATTCCAATCTCAGGAACTTTCGGCAAAACAAGGTCTGAATGTCGACCTGCTGTTGGAGAAAATCCTTCTGGAAGCCGAGCTGCTGGAATTGAAAGCCAACCCCGACAGAGAGGCTACCGGTACCATCATCGAGGCTTCTCTCGACAAGGGTAGAGGTTATGTGGCCACCGTACTGGTACTCAACGGTACCCTGGGAGTTGGCGACATCATGGTTTCGGGTCAGTACCACGGTAAGGTGAAAGCCATGTTCAACGAAAGGAACCAGCGCGTCGACAAGGCGCCTCCGGCCACTCCGGTACTGGTATTGGGCTTGAACGGTGCGCCCCAGGCCGGTGAGAAATTCAAAATTTACGAAGACGAAAGCGAGGCTAAAGACGTGGCTAACCGTCGCGCCCAGATCCTCCGCGAACAAGGTATTCGTACCAAAAAACACATCACCCTCGACGAGATCGGACGTCGTTTGGCTCTCGGAAACTTCAAGGAACTCAACCTTATCATCAAAGGTGACGTGGACGGTTCCGTGGAAGCGCTTACCGACTCCCTGCAGAAACTCTCTACCGAAGAAATTCAGGTTAGCGTGGTTCACAAAGGGGTGGGTCAGATCACCGAATCCGATGTACTGTTGGCTACAGCCTCCGATGCGATCGTTGTCGGATTTAACGTACGTCCTTCCTCCCAGGCAAGCAAGCTTGCTGAAAGCGAAGGGGTGGAAATCAAGCTGTACTCCATCATCTACACCGCTATCGAAGAAGTCAAGAGCGCGATGGAAGGTATGCTTGAACCGAAAATTCAGGAGAAAATCACCGCCAACGTTGAAGTACGTGAAGTGTACAAATTCGACAAGGCAACCGTTGCAGGTTGTTATGTTCTCGAAGGCAAAATCTTCCGTAACTCGAAAGTGCGCCTGATCCGCGATGGTATCGTGGTATACCCGACGGGCGAAGGTGCAGCGGCTGAGCTGGGATCCCTGAAGCGTTTCAAAGACGATGTGAAGGAAGTGGCAACCAATATGGAATGCGGTCTTACCATCAAAAACTACAATGATATCCGTCCGGGAGATATTGTGGAAGTCTTCGAAATGGAAGAAGTTAAACGCACCCTCTAACCGAAGGTGTTCGGAATATGAATCCGGGTAGTGGACTAGCGTTCTTTACCCGGATTTTTTGTAAAAAACAATTGTTAAAAGCGGTTGTCTGCTGCCATAACAAGCCTGTTGATAGTATCTTTATACCCGATGTGCCGCGCCATGCGGTAAAAAATAAACTGAAACGGATGAAACGTTGGTTCATATTTTGTGCAGTGCTTTGCAGCTGCGGAACAGTATTCGCTCAGAAAAAAGTAATGGCCGACAAAATCGTAGGTATTGTCGGTGATAAAATCATCCTCTATTCGGATATCCACGATGCCATTGCCGATAGAAAACGACACGGCGAAGAAATTCCGCCCAATGCAGAATGTCTTCTTTTCCAGCAGGCCCTGGCCACAAAAGCGATGACGCTACAGGCGGAAAAAGATTCCCTTCCCGTTACCGACGATGAGGTAGAAGCGACGCTGGACCTGAAAATCCGCGAGCTGATGCGCATCTACGGTGGTAAGGAAATGCTGGAAGACATCGCGAAAAGAACGGTTTATCAGATCAAGGAGGATTTCCGTCAACCCATCCGCGAAAACCTTCTTGCCGATGCGATGCGGAAAAAAATCGTACAGGACGTACGGATCACCCCGGCCGAAGTGAAACAGTTTTTCGAAAAAATTCCGCCGGATAGCCTTCCCTTCTTCGAATCCGAACTTGAGCTTGGGGAAATCGTGCTTTATCCCAAAGCTTCCCGGGATCTGGAACTGATGGCGATCGACGAGCTGAATAAATTCAAGGCCCAGGCCGAATCCGGTGCACGTAAGTTCGAGACCCTCGCCGACCTTTACTCCGACGATAAGGGAACGCAACAGCAAAGCCGCGGTTTGCTTTCCCTGAACCGTGCCGACCAGATTTGGGACCCCACCTTCAAGGCGGCCGTATTCCGGCTGAAGGAAGGACAAATTTCTCCCGTAATCCGCTCCAAATTCGGATACCATATCATTCAGCTGGTGAGCCGTGTAGGCGACGATGCGGTCGTTCGTCATATCCTCAGAATTCCCCAGGTAACCAAGGATGAGATAGACGAAGCCATTGCGAAGCTCGACTCCGTCCGCTCGAAACTGATTGCCGGAAATATCGATTTCGGAACTGCGGTTGCGCGTTACAGTGAAGATGAATTCGGCAAATACAATACGGGTGGATTGCGTGTGGTTACCATCGACCAGCTCGACAAGGACTTGGTGATGCGTCTTAACGAACTGAAAGTGGGGGAATACTCCCAGCCGATGACCTTTGTGGGCGAAGGTCAGAAAACAGGGGTAAGAATTGTGTATATCCGTTCCAAAACGGAACCGCACCGGATGAATATGAAAGACGACTATAACCGGATTGCCGAGCAGGCAAAGGCGGAAAAAGAATATGCCGCTATCGAAAAATGGTTCAACAAGCGCCTGCCCGAACTGTACATCATGGTCGACGAGTCGTTTCAGTCCTGCCCGGAAATCCAGCCCTGGATCAAAGATGCCGTCATCAGCAAAAGTTATTGATCCGGCTAGAAGGAAACACTTAACCGGCTGTGAATTTATTGCTTAACATATTATAAAAAAACGATGTTGCCTCCGTTTTTCGGCGTATTCGGCTGAACTTTGTATTAGAATTAAGATACAGATATCCGAATAAAGCCGATAGAAAAGAGATAGCATCCTTAGAAGAACCTGGCCCCTTGTTAAACAAGGGGCTACTTATTTTCCGAAATATGTCAACTGTTTCAGATATTAAGACTGGAACCTGTATATTGTAGAAGACACCTCAAAATCTGCCGATGAAAAAAATCAGTGCCTCCACAAAGACGAGATTGGGTTCAGGTGCGATTGAAAAAAAGGGAGAGGATTATAGGATATTATTGACCCAGTTGGAAACTGCCCAGCGTATTGCCCGACTGGCCTATCTTGAATTCAATTTTGCGGAAAACCGGTTTTCTGCATCCAATGAAGCATACCTGCTGGTTGGGCTTCGCAATACGGGGGAAGATCTGAGCCTCGAACGGATCCTTGAATTTATTCACCCCGACGACAGATCTGCAGCCTATCAGGATATCCGTCGCTCACTGCGCGAATACCTACCCCTGCAAAGCGAATACCGGATTATTGTTCCCGACGGTCCTACCAAGGTAGTGGCTGTTATGGGTAATATCATCTGCGACAATCAGGGCAAATATCAGAAGTTCAGTCTGGTGATTCAAGACGTCACCGATATGCGTTTCGCCCAGCTGGCACTGAAAGAAAGTGAGCTCCGCTTCCGCTATCTTTTCGATAACAGTGCCGACGGAATTTTGCTTACGGCCCCGGGAGGCGCTGTAAATGCCGCCAATTCTGCGATATGTGAACTGCTGGGGTACAGGCAGGACGAGATACTTAAAAAGAAGAGGAAGGATATTTTCGATTTTAGTGATGCGACGTTTCACGAAGCTATCCGGAATCGGGAAGAAAACGGAAAATACAAGGGGGAGCTAAAGCTCATCCATAAGGATGGACATAAGATCGATGCGGAGGTTACCAGTGTACATTTTACGGATGCTGCAGGCAATTCGTTTCACAGTACAATCATCCGCGACATCTCCGAAAAGAAAAAGCAGCAGCAGGATTTACTGCAAAGCCGGGGGGAATTGCAGAAGGCTCTTCTTGCGCTGCACGGACTTTTTGAACAACAGAAGAAGACGGAGAATGAGCTTCGGGAAACCGCAGACCGGTTGACCCAGGTAGCCGAAAGTATTTCGGATGGGATGTTCAGCATCGACGAGAATTCCGAGCTTACCTATGTCAACCGCTCCGGAGAAAAAATACTCGGGATAAGCAGGGAGGAGTTGATCGGTACCCAACGTGGCGAAGTATTCTTTTATACCATCAGTCCCGGTTTTTATGAGCGTTGCCGCACAGCCATCGACGAGAAAAAAGCGGTAAACTTTGAAGAGTACAGCCAGCATCTTTCGAAATGGTTTGAAGTGAGTGCCTATCCCATCGGAAAAGGAATGGCTGTATACCTCCGCGATATCACGGTGCGGAAGCGGGAACAGTTGCTGTTGACGCTGGAAAAGCTGGTGTTGGAGAGAAACACCGTTCAGAACAGCAGCCTCACCGATACCATAAACCTGTTTCTGAAGGGGCTTGAGGATGTGGTGAAGGGGGCTGTTTGTACCGTAATGGCGTTTGATGTTTCCGGAAGACTGGCCCGTCCGTTGGCAGCACCCTCATTACCTGAGAACTTTTATCTGGCGATCAATCCCGTATTGGTAAGACGGGATGGTTTGGAAAGGCACGCGATGCTGTCGAAAATACGAACCGTTACGGAGGATATTGTGGAAAGTCCGGACTGGCTCCGATACAGCGAAGCGGCCGTTGATGCCGGATTACGCTCCTGCTGGAGTTTTCCGATTATCAACGCCGAAGACAAAATTCTGGGGAGCCTGGTATTGTATTTTCAGACATGCCGGAAACCCGATGAGCAGGAAGTGAATATTCTTGAGCGGTCCGCCAATTTTCTTCGGTTGTTGATTGAAAACAAGACGGCAGAGGAAAAAATAAGGATCACCAACGAAAGATTTTTGTATGTTGTAAAAGCCTCCAATGAGGCCATTTACGACTGGGATATGACGACCGATTTTCTGTACTGGGGGGAAGGATTTTCGACCCTTTTCGGTCATTCGGTTAACGATGAAGTGCAGAATATCGGCTTCTGGGCCAGTTGTGTTCATCCCGAGGATATTGACCGGGTTTTAACAGGTTTGAACGAGTATATACGTGGGGCGGGAAGTGCACATTGGGAAGAAGAGTATCGTTTCCGGCGTGCCGATGATTCCTATGCTTATGTGATGGAAAGGGGCTACATCTTGTTTGATAACGAAGGAAAGCCTTACCGGATGGTTGGTTCAATGCAGGATCTGACGGTAAGAAAGCAACTGGAGAAGGAGCTGTTGAATCAGGAACTGAACAGGCAGAAATTGATTGCACAGGCTGCCATTGATGCACAGGAAAAGGAAAGAGGGCAGATTGGTAAGGAACTGCACGATAATATCAATCAGATGCTTACCACGACCAAGCTGTACCTCGAGCTGGCCAAAACCGATGAGGAGAATCGATTAAACCTCATAAACCGAAGTGCCCGGAATATTGTTGATACCATTAATGAGATCCGTAAACTTTCCCGTTCGCTGGTTCCGCCCAGCATCGGTGACCTTGGCCTTGTCGATTCCATCACCGACCTTATTGAAAGCGTGAGGGTAACCAGCATTATCAATATCGAATTTTACCCGATTAATGTAGAGGAAGCCCAAATTGAGGACAATGTTAAACTAATGCTCTTCAGAGTTGTTCAGGAGCAGATAAATAATGTATTGAAACACGCAAAGGCCAGAAATCTTTTTATTGAGCTTACCTTAGAGGAAGAATTCCTCGAACTCAGTATCGTCGACGATGGTGTCGGATTTGAGCCGGATAAGGTCAAAAGAGGGTTGGGACTTTCAAATATCTCCAGTCGTGCAAATCTCTTTAACGGAAAGGTTGAATTATTGACCAGTCCGGGGAAAGGATGTAAATTACACGTATGGGTTCCACTAGACAATAAAAACAATTGCTATGTTGACAGATAAAGAAAAGATTACGATCCTCATTGCCGATGATCACAAGCTGATTCGCGAAACATGGGCCTTTATTCTTAACAGTGACCCCCGTTTCAGCGTAATTGCGGAATGCAGCAATGGGGAAGAGGCGGTAGAAATAGCGAAAGCCCAACGGCCGAATATTGTGCTGATGGATATCAACATGACGCCCTTGTCGGGTATCGAAGCAACACAGCAGATCCGTAAGGTTTCACCGGCGTCGAGAATTATTGGTGTATCTATGCACTCCCAACCCGCGTACGCCAAAAAAATGCTCAGTATCGGTGCCAGGGGATACGTCACCAAGAATTCGTCGCGCGAAGAAATGATCAAAGCCATTCTGGAGGTTCAATCCGGAAACAAATACATTTGCGACGAGGTGAAGAATATTATCTCCGAGCAACTTCTCGAAGAAACCCAAACCCCAAGCATCAATCTGCTTTCTGAAAGAGAAATTCAGATAATCCGCCTGATCAAGCAGGGTTCCTCTTCCAAAGAAATTTCCTCTGAACTCAATATCTCGCTTAAGACGGTTGAAGTACACAGGCACAATATCCTCAAAAAGCTGAACCTTAAAAACACCGCTTCGCTGGTGAACTTTATAAATAATTCTGCAATTGACCTTGTATAACCGTAGAGATGGACGAATCCGGCAAATATGAAATCAGCGGATCTGAGATCCGGCAGTATAACGACGCAGAGCTGTGGAACAATTTTTTCAAACAGAGCTTTGATGTGTTCTGCATTATTGATATCGATGGAAATATAATCAAATCGAATCCCGCCTTTCAAAAGCTCCTGGAATATACCGAAGAAGAAGTTGGACAGCGAACCGTGGTGGATTTTGTTCATCCGGAAGACGTAGAACATTCCTTTGAGGCACTCGAAACGGTAAGGGCACTGGGTAATCTCAGCGACTTCGGAAACCGGCTGATCAGCAAATCGGGGAAAATCATCTGGCTGTCGTGGACGCTTTCCTATCACCCCGAGAAACAATTTGTGTATGCCACGGGAAGAAATCTCACCGAAATAAAAGAGTTTGAAAAACTGGCGCGAAATTCTGTAAAAAGACTGAACGATATCATTGAGGGAATTACCGATGGTTTCTTTACGCTCGATAACGAATGGAGAATCGTTTCCTGCAATAAATCTGCAGTAACTGCCGTTGGGATGACCCGCGAAGATGTGATCGGAAAAGTATTGTGGGACCTTTTCCCTGGTGCGGACCAACTTCTTTTTTATAAAGAGTATAAACGTTCGGTTACCGAACGGGTTCCGGTTCATTTTGAAGAACATTATAAAGACCTCAACACCTGGTTTGAAATTACGGCCTATCCCATCGAAGATGGACTGACGGTATTTTCCCGGAATATTACGGAGAAAAAGCAGCAGGAACTGCTCAACGAACTGGAACGCGAAGTGCTTGAATTCAATGCCGTTTCTTCCAACACCCTGGCCGACACCATTGATCATCTGATCGTCGGACTTGAGAAGATTTTTCCCGATATGAAGGGATCGGTAATGCTGTATGAAGAGGAAACGAAAACCATGAGAGTGCTTTCCGCTCCCTCCATTCCCGAAGCCTATTCAAGGGCGGTAGATGGGTTGCCCATTGGCCCCAGCGTGGGTTCCTGCGGATCGGCGATGTACTCAAGGAATATCACCATCGTTTCAGACATTGCAACGGATCAGTTGTGGGAAGACTACCGCGAAGTTGCGACAACGCACGGATTGCTGGCCTGTTGGTCGGTGCCGCTGATCGGTTCGGTGAACCAGGTACTGGGAAGTTTCGGCATGTACTATCATCAGAAAAGAAAGCCGGAACAGAGCGAGTTGAATTTTATCGGACGGGTGGCCAATCTGGTAAGGATTATTGTCGAAAACAAGAAGGCTGAAGAGATCATCCATTTCTCCAATACACGTTATGATTTGATAACGAGCGCAACCAACGATATGATCTGGGACTGGGATATTGCGAAGGATGAAGTGTACCGAAGTCCCCATGGTTTGATTAAGGTTTTCGGAATGGCCGACAATTCACCGATCCGTCATCCGAACGAGTGGTTGAAGCGAATTCACCCGGAGGATATAAGAAAACTTCAGGAGCTGATTGATAAAATTCTCCAGCCGCATGGTCCCCGGACCTTTGATTTCGAATACCGATTTCTGACCGACGACGGCACCTACAATTTCGTGTACGATCGGGGAAATGTGATCCGCGACGATAACGGGGTGCCCACACGTCTTATCGGAGCCGCCCAGAACATAAATGAACGTAAGCGATTTGAACAGCAGCTGCTGGAGCAGGAGGTGAACAAGCAGCGACTGATTGCCAAAGCTACCATTGAGGGGCAGGAGAGGGAAAGAATTGAAATCGGAAAGGAGCTGCACGATAATATCAACCAGGTGCTGACGACTTCCAAGCTTCTCCTTGATCTTTCGCTGGCCGATCCCTCACAGTCGCAGGCTATGATACAGAAAAGCAAGGAGAATATTCTCCATGCCATCAACGAAATCCGCCGGATCTCCAAAAACCTCGTGCCGCCCAGCATCGGTGACCTCGGCCTGAAAACGGCCGTAGTGGAACTCATCGAGACCTTATCGCTGACCACCGGTATCAAAATGAGTTTCAAAACCAGCGGGAAGGTTGAACAGATTCCGGAAAGCCAGAAACTCAGCGTATTCCGGATCATTCAGGAGCAGCTCAATAACGTAATCCGCCATGCCGATGCCAGTTCCGTATCCATCGTACTCAAACTGCGCGATAAAAAGATTTCGCTCCAGATAACCGATAACGGAAAAGGATTCGATATTACCGATACCCGAAGAGGGGTTGGGCTGACCAACATTCTCAACCGCTCCGAAATCTTTGGTGGAAAATTGAATCTGGATACTTCTCCGGGCAAAGGTTGCGCCCTTTCCGTGAGCATGCCCCTTCAAGATGAGAGTGCCCCTGGAGGCTGATCTAAGTGTTATTACTTATTCTCCAATCAGATTTATTCGTATCGAAACGAAAATCCGGTCCGCAGGTTCCTAAATGATGGTAAATCGTCAGACTTTTAGGACGGTTCGGTTATTCGACGCCGTTATGTATTCGGAAACTGATCGTAAAAACGTGAACAAAATCAGCATTCAAATAGCGGATGATCATAAACTGATTCGGGAAACCTGGTCTTATATACTGGAGCTTGACGAACGCCTGGAAGTGGTGGCGCAAAGTTCGGATGGAGGAGAAGCCATTCGTCATGCCGTGGAAGTAAAACCTGATGTCATTCTTATGGACATCAACATGGTGCCCGTTTCGGGGCTTGATGCCACCCGGGAAATCCTGCAGCTTCTTCCGGGGGTTAAAATTATCGGCGTATCCATGCACTCCCAGCCCGCCTATGCCAAGCAGATGATGAAAATCGGGGCAATGGGTTATGTCACCAAAAATTCTTCCCGGGAAGAAATGATTGAAGCCATACTTTCGGTTTACGACGGGAAGAAATATATCTGCGAAGAAATCAAGAATATTATATCCCAACAGGTGCTTAACGAAGAATCCAGTCCCGGGGTTTCTGTCCTTTCCGAACGGGAGATACAGATTATCCGGCTGATCAAGGAAGGAATGTCGTCGAAGGAGATTTCCACTATTCTCGAAATTTCTGTGAAAACTGTTGAAGCCCATCGCCATAATATTCTCAAAAAGCTAAACCTGAAGAACACGGCTGCGCTGATCAACTTCATAAACAACTCCAGTCTTACTTCACTTTGAAAATAAGTGTTTTTACTTATTTTGAAACCGGGTATACTTCTTAAAGGGCTTTTATTTCATGAAAACTTTGAGCAGTGTATCAGTTTTTTACGTAAATTCACTGTACAAACATTGAAATTCAATCCGTAACCTATAGAATCAGAAATCCTAATCCTGTCCGAAAGACATTCGAGAAATTCAATCCCTTTTGAGAAATTACCCCTCCTGCCTATGAAGACGGAGGGTTTTTTCTTTTTACTCCCTTCCCACTCTTAACAAATCCGCTGCATACATTCTCCAATTTTCCCCGTACCTTTGCGGCGAATTTCCCATCATGAGTGACGCAATAAAGCACGAGTGCGGCTTAGCCTTCATTCGTTTACGCAAACCATTCTCGTATTATCAGGAAAAATACGGTACAGTACTTTATGGCCTGAACAAGTTGTACCTGCTTATGGAAAAGCAGCACAACCGAGGTCAGGACGGAGCGGGAATCGCTTCGGTAAAACTGAACACCGCTCCTGGAACACCATTTCTCAACCGACTTCGCAGCAATGCCAATCAGCCCATCGCCGACATCTTTGCCCGTATTGGCGCTGAGATCAAGGAACTGGAAAAATATCAGCCCGATATCCGTCAGTATCCGGAACTAATGAAGGGCCATATCGACTATCTGGGAGAGCTGATGCTGGGTCACCTGAGATACGGTACCCAGGGAAAAAACAATATCGAGTTTTGTCATCCCTTTATCAAAAGACATACCGTCCCGGCCAGAAACTTAGCGCTTGCCGGTAACTTCAACCTGGTAAATACCGAAGAGCTGTTTTCGCTCATCAATATTGATCCGGGAGAATTCCAGCGTCAGAGCGATCTGGCTGCCATGATGGAGGTCATCCATCATTTTCTGGTGAAGGCCGATGAGGCCAATCCGGAAAACCCTGATTTTCTCGGAGCCCTGAAAAAAGCCGTTCCTCTTTTTGACGGTGGGTTCAATGTGGGCGGACTTATCGGAAACGGTGAATCCTTTGTTTTCCGTGACGCCAACGGTATTCGTCCGTCTTATTACTATATCAGCGACGACCTCGTGGTGGCTGCATCCGAAAGAGCGGCCATCCGTACCGCCTTCAACGTCGGCGAAAATGAGGTCCAGGAATTGATGCCCGGCCAGGTAATGCTGGTAAGGGCCAATGGGGATGTGGTTTTTGAACAGGTGGTGGAAGCCCGTGAACGCCGTGCCTGCAGCTTCGAAAGAATTTATTTCTCCCGTGGTAACGACGAAAAGATCTACCGGGAAAGAAGCCAGCTCGGAAAAAATCTGAGCAAGCCTGTACTGGCAGCGATCGACAATGATCTCCGCAATACCATCTTCTCCTTCATCCCCAATACGGCAGAAGTTGCCTTCTACGGCCTGCTGAAAGGTATGGAGGAATACCTCAACAGCGTTAAGATCCAACGCATTAAGTCGTGGGGTAAGGATTTCACCGATGAGCAGCTGGCGGAGATGATCAACCGCCGTATCCGTATCGAGAAGCTGGCCATCAAGGATGTAAAAATGAGAACCTTCATTACCGACGACAGCAGCCGGAATGAAATGGTTCAGCACGTATACGATATCACCTACGGAACCGTCCGAAAAAATGAAGACACCCTCGTGGTGATCGACGATTCCATAGTTAGGGGAACCACCCTGAAAGAAAGCATTATCCGTATGCTTTCCCGTCTTCAGCCCAAAAAAATCATCGTGGTATCTTCTTCGCCGCAGATCCGATATCCGGACTGTTACGGCATCGATATGAGTAAGCTGGGCGATTTTGTGGCCTTCCAGGCTGCCATTCACCTGCTGCGTGAAACCGGTCGTGAACATGTACTGACCAGTGCCTACGAAAAATGTAAGGAGCTACAGCGTAACAATCAGCTGCACGCCGAAAACGTTGTTCAGCAGATTTACAAGCCCTTTACCGCTGAGGAGATCTCCGCGAAAGTGGCTCAGCTGATCACGCCTCCGGATCTCAAAATTCCGGTAGAAGTGATTTTCCAGACCATTGAAAGTTTGCACGAAGCCTGTCCTACAAATTCCGGAGATTGGTATTTTACCGGCAATTACCCCACTCCCGGCGGTAACCGCGTGGTTAACAAGGCTTTCCTTAACTATATGGAAGGGAAAAACGTCAGAGGTTATTAAACCGAAAAGAAATATTTGATGGCGATCAACGAAGTACCGGCTTTGTGGCAGGTATTTTGCGGATAAAACAGGAAGAAATTTGCCCTATCTTTTTTTTCCTATGTGAGACCGCCATCTTACAAATTTTGGGAGAAGTGTAAAGCTTCTCCCTTTTTCTTGTAGCTTAGAGACTTACCTTATTTTCAATGAAAACGATCATTTTCGTTCGTCACGCCAAAAGCAGCTGGAATCATGCCGGAGTCAAGGATTTTGATCGCCCGCTGAACGACAGGGGCGAGAGGGATGCGCCGATTATGGCCACCCGTTTCAAAAAACTGAACATGAGGCTCGATTTGCTGGTCAGCAGCCCGGCCGTAAGGGCGGCATCTACAGCCCGGATTTTTGCCGGGATTCTCGGCATCAATCCCACCACCATACTGTTCGATGAACAGCTCTATTTGCCCGAGCCAGAGGCCTTTCCGGAGGTTTTGGGGCGGCTTCCGGATCCGGTGCAGACCGTTATGGTTTTTTCCCATAATCCGGGCATTACCAGCTTTGTAAATCGGTTGAGCTCTACCCGGGTGGACGATATGCCTACCTGCAGTATGTTTGCCGTTACTTCGGATATTGATTCCTGGGCCGATTTTTCGACGGACACTAACCGTTTTTTGTTTTTTGACTATCCGAAGAACCCGAAGTTTGCTGAAAGGTAGAAAGGTAAACGCCAGCAAAAATCAGTACAGCCGAGAGGACTTTTGCTCCGGTTAACGTTTCTCCGGTAAAAATCATGGAGATGGCCGCGGCAAACAGCGGCTGCGAATAGATATAGGCCCCGGTTACGGATGCACCCAGGCGATGTACTCCGTAAATATTGAAGAGGTAGGCCAGGAATGTTGCGCCTACAACCACAAACGCCAGCGCAGCCCAGGCCTGTGGCGTAAATGCCTGCCAGTTGGTTTGCGTAAAATCATTCCAGCCCACCGGAACAATGATAAACGCCCCGAAAGTGCAGACCCAGCGAATTACTTCAACCGGACTGTATCTTTCCATCAATGGTTTAACCAGAACGAGATAGAAGGCGTAGGACGCGGCGTTTAGTATAATCAGCAGATCCCCGAGCAGCATGTTTTTGCTTTCCGAACTACCCGTTCGTTGTAACACAAGAACGGCGGCTCCCGTTATCCCGAGTAAGAGACCGGTAAGTTTTGTGGGGGTGAGTTTTTCCTTCAGCAGCCAGGCTGCAATGAAGGTGATCATAATCGGTGTGCCGAGCATCAGCAGGGCCCCGTGAATGGGCGTGGTCAGCGAAATTCCCTTGATATAGAAAATCTGATTTATGGCAACGCCGGTAACGGCACAAATCAGGAATCGGAGCAGGTCGCTCCGTTGTATTCCTGGTTTGGATGGGTTAAAAAGGAGGAGACTCCAGAACAAGGCAACGCTAATTACTATGCGCACCACATTCAGCGACAGGGGAGCGATCAGTGAAGGCGTAATCAGTTTTACAACCGAAAATGTAGCACCGAAGATAATGTTGGCTGAAATCACAGCCAGGTGTGCCGGTAATGTCCCTTCTCTCAGTTTCATAGTCCGCAAAGATAGGTGCTAAGTTTTTAGCGTATTAACCCATCTTTTCAGAACGCGTACAAATACGCCGGGGTCGCTGGCTGGAAGGAGGCCGCGGGGTTGCAGGAGGTCTTCCGCCTTAAAATCTTCCTGGGAGGAGGTGGTGCAGTACCCGTGGGCGGCGAGATGTGTGGCGAGGTATTCCTGCTCGGGTTGTCCGGGTGTCGGAATAAAATGTGCGGGTTTGCCCATGGCTGCGAGATCCATTACGGTGGTGTATCCGCTTCTGGAAACGATCAGTTCCGATTCCGAGATGGCTTTTTCCAGCTCGGCGCTTGTAAGGAAGTCGACGACTTCCAGATTTCCTTCCCGACGTACCGTGTGGTTGTTCCCGGAAGGTAATCCACGTACCAGAAGGATTTTTTTATCCGAGTGGGCAAAGGATTCGCGCAGCCTATTTTCCAACAGCGTTCGTTGCGGTTCGGGGCCGGAGAGCAGGAGGAGGAGATCGCGCCGGGTACTGCAGTTTTGCGGTTTCATTCTTGAGAGCGGACCCAGGTAATGCAGAGGGATCGGCGGTTGGGAGGCCGGGTGTGAGAGGCTGCCCGCAAGTCCCGGTTCCCTATCGGTATCGGGTACCCAACATTCATCGAAGTTCCTGAGAAAGCGGTAGTTGAAGATTCTGGCCAGCAGGTGTCCGGCCTTTCCGAAGGGAGATCGGACCGCCAGTTGGTGGGTGATGATGACGGAGGGCACCCTGGGGTCATAGCAGCCGAATCTATTATCGGAAATTATGCCGTCTATCTTTCTGGAAGCCAATATTTCGCCGATCTGCCGCCTTTCCCTCTTGATCATAGTCAAGATTTTTTGCGTCTGCAACATCAACTTGAATTTCTGACGTCTTCTGTCAGCGGCATAGGTAATGTTGTAAGAGGGCATTTCCAGGAATTCGAGAGAGGGGAATTCGGGTTGGAGGACGGCGCGTACAAGTTCGGATCCGCCTATAATAACTTGACAACCAATATCTTGAAGAAAACGAATGATGGGGATACATCGGGTGGCATGACCCAGTCCCCAATCGAGAGGAGAAATGAGGATAACTGGTTTATAAAAATTCGGCTCGGCGGAGCAGTTTTTTGACAATTGCGGTTTAATTTATATCTTACAAATTACTTTATTTTGAATAAGGAATCCTCCTCTCAACGTAAAGGAATAGAATCCGACGAAATTAAAATTTTATGAAGAATCTCAATCGGTTGCTTTTCTGGGTATTGTTGATTAGTAGCATAGCGATGGTATCCTCCTGCACAGCCAGCAAGAAAAGCAATTGCGGTTGCGGTCTCAACAAGGGAATGGTGGGATATTAAAACTTTTGGTGTATGAAAGCGCCCAACAGAGATCTGCTTGTTCTGGTTAAGGATGAATACATGAATGAACAGGCAATTGAACAGGAAGTTGAAAAGCTAAATGAAATGCTTTACTTCGCAGAGTCGATCGAAAGCTTCTGCGTTGCCCATGAGGTTATTGACATGAACCGGTATCGTGTGTACGATAAGCCACATCAGATTCGGAAAATGGTTCAGTGCGATGACCTGAAGGCTTTCCAGTTTGTGTTCAATAAGAATTAGACCAAGGCTAATTATTTATATACGACCCGAGTGGTCATCTAAGCGACTAAGTCCCTTCCAAATTCTGGTTTCCGGAAATTTTGGAAGGGACTTAGTTCTTTGATACGATTGCAGGATTGGGAAGGCAGGATTTTTATTTTTCCCTACTACAGACGTGAGCTATTCGCTGCCACACGGCCGCAGGGGCCCGATCTGTGGACCCTATAAAATCCAGAACGCATATGGGCAAAAGTGTTTTGTGCCGTGTTGTGCATAGTTGTTCGCTGATCAGGGGACAGGAAGCTGAAGGGAGCGACGCAACGGATGCTGAGGAAAGTGATGCAGCTGGTTTCATAAAAAAATCCGTGGAACGGGCGGACCATTCCACGGATAAGGACAAGGGCTGACTTGTCCGTTGCAAGGCATGCCTTGCAACTACGAAAGCGCTGCCAATGCCCTGCGCAGTTGTGCGAGCATGGCGTCGATTTCTTCTATTTTGCAGGTTCCAACGCTGAGGCGGTACCAGGAAGAATTGGGATCGGTGCCGAATGAAGAGAAAGGAACCAGCGCCAGTTTTGCTTCGTTGAGAATATAGGCGGTTACATCCTTTTGGGCTTCCAGAACCTTTCCTTCAGCGGTTGTTTTTCCTTTCAGATCGATGCGTATGGTCAGGTACATGGCTGCCTGCGGTGCAATGGCGTCGACCGGGAATCCGTCTTCACGGAGTTTTACAAATCCGGCGTAAATGCCCCTGAGCCGGTCTTCCAGTTGTTTTTTGAAGCTGGTGAGCCAGGCATCCACCGCTTCGGTATTTTCCAGGAAGCGGGCTGTAGCTTTCTGTTCGGCCATGGGTGCCCAGGCACCGAGGTGGGAAAGAATGGACTTCATTTTCGCGATCACGGCAGCGGGGCCGAGCGACCATCCCACCCGAACGCCGGTTGCGGCGAAGGCTTTGCTGACGCCGTCCACGAAAATCGTGTAGGGCTTCAGTTCGGGGAAGAGGGAAACCGGGTTATAGTGCTGTGTATCGCCGTAGGTGAGGGTCCAGTACATCTGGTCGAACATGATGTACAGTTTCTTTTCGTTTTCGCCCCGACTGTTGTTTTCTTCGACAATCAGTCGGCATATTTCGCTTAACGATTCCCGTGAGAAAGTGGTGCCTGTGGGATTCTGCGGAGAGCAGAGCGCGATGAGGGCGGCACCCTTGATATGGGGAGCCAGTTCTTTTGCCGTAGGCATAAAGTTGTTTTCTGCGCTCGCCTCGATAATGCAGTGTTGTGCTTCGGTAAAATGAACGTAGTGATTGTTGTTCCAGGAGGGAACCGCATAAATAACCTTATCGCCCTTATCCACGATAGCCCGGTAGAGGGTGTAAATAAGGGGGCGGCCGCCGGCGGCGATCAGGATCTCATTTTCAGCATAGTCTAACCCTTCTTTTCGTCTGATGAAGCCGGAAACAGCTTTTCGTAGATCCGCCTCCCCGTCGGCAGCGGGGTAGTTGGTCAGATGGCTGCGGTAGGACGCGTGAATTTCTTCTTCCAGGGCTGCAGGAATGGGAAATACTTTGGGATCAAAGTCTCCGATCGTAAAGTTGTAGATCTTTTCGCCCTGTTTGATCTTTTCCTTGATTTCCCCGGCAAGTTTCACAATCTCCGAACCGATAAGCGTTTCGGATAAATGACTCAATTTAGGTTGCATCATGTGTTTTTAGGTATAAAATACGTAGTTGGCGGTCGCAAATTTACGGCTTTCTGCCAAGGCCTATGGGTAAAATATACGTACGGGGTGATCGATTGTATATTTATGCTAATATTGTTACACAAATAACCAGAAAATGAAAAGACACCTAATTGCCTCTCTTTCCGTACTTGCAGCGGCCATAGTTTCTGCAGGATTTGTTACCCAAACGGCTGAAAATGAGCCCATTCCTGCATCTTCAACGCCTGTTTCCCTGCCCGGTCAGGATCCGGTTATCTGGAAGGTAGACAAGGCGCATTCCAATGTGAATTTCACGATAACACACCTTGTGGTTTCCGAGGTGGACGGCAATTTCAAGGTTTTTGAAGGTACAGTAGAAACCACCAAAGAGGATTTCAGCGATGCAAAAATCAGCTTCACTGTAGACGCGAGCTCCATCAATACGAATAATGAAGGGCGTGACAAACACCTTAGATCAGCTGATTTCTTCGATACCGAGAAATATCCTCAGATCACATTCCGCAGTACTTCTTTCAAGCCTGTGGGCGGCAAAAAGTATGTACTGACCGGAGTCATGAAAATCAAGGATGTAGCCAGGGAAGTGACTTTTGATGTCACCTACAATGGTCAGCATGATTCAGGCCGCGGTATCAAAGCTGGTTTTAAGGCAAAAACGACGATCGATCGCACAGAATTTGGAATCAAGGGTAGCCCCACTGCCGTTGGTAAGGAAGTCGAAATTTCGTTGAATATTGCGCTCGCCAAATCGGCTTAGCGGTTCATCCGAAAACAACTTTTAAAAAGCCCCGGTCGATCGATGCGGGGCTTTTTCTTTTCAAGGCTATAGCCGGCTTAGTTCAGGCTGATGCTTCGGAGCAGGAAGGTACCTGGTTTTCCTTCAACAGTCCACCGGATGGTACCCGTTTTGCGGCCGGGAGCCTGGATTTCAATGATGTTTTCGCCCATACTGAGCGGAATGCGCACATAGGAAATGTAGGCCGGCAAACTTTGCCAGTTGCGGGTATCGGCTTTTTCCGATAACAGCGAAAAAGCCTGGAACAAAAGTCCGACCGCGTCGCCCACCGCTTCGGCATTTTCCTGTTTCTTTTTATCGTCTTTCTCCTTTGAATTATTTTGGGCTACCGATTTTCCGGCGCTTCGGGCAGCGGCCTCGGCCATTTTTTTTACGGCTAGCCGGGTAAGCGCTTCCGTTATGTCCTTGAGTTTGCGTTCCTGGAGGGTTCTGAATGCCACTTCATTGATGTTCTCGGCGAGTTCGGAGTTCAGGTTTTGATTGTTAACCTTAACGGTTACGGGACGGAAACTCTGGGTTACAGCCGCATATTTGGGAAGGGCTATCCGGAAGGTGCGCAGATCGCCGAGGTCGGATTCGTTGCCGTAACGTGCCACATCGAAGGGAATATTGAATCCACCGGTGGGATCGGTGAAGGTGAACATGCCTCCGGCACCCTTGACGAGGGTAAACATCAGGTTTTCCTCGAGTTTTACGGGTGCTCTTCCGCTTTCAATAAATACGATGAGCTCGCCGACACCCTGACGTTCGGCGGCCCGGGTATCGGGGAACTTTTTCTGAAAATATTCTGACAGGTCGGAGAATCCGTTGAGTTCTGCCGTGCGGATAACATCGGCCTTAAGCTGTGAAGGAAGCTGAACGCCGTACCAGCTGTGATCATCGTTCAGGAGATAGGTCTCAGCTGCATTACGGTAGGCGATAAACGCATTGTTGTAGTCGCGCGCCATTTCATAGATGATGCCCTGAACGTTCATAGCGAAGGCGTTGCGGCTGTAGCGGTTTTCCTTTTCGCGGGTAGCATCGCCCAGTTCGTTTTCCGCGAGGCTTATTCTACGCGCTTCCACCAGTGCGTCTTCCGTTTTACCGAGTGCGGCATAATTGAGTGCCTTGTAATAGTTCAGCATAAAGCGCTCGAAGGGTTCGCTGCGGTAGGTTTGCATCATGGGATTGAGTAGGGTACCCTTGGCTATATCACCGGCATTTTTATGGCGGGTTTCTTCGGCGTAGTCGTCGGCGAGATTCAGGAAATGGTTGCTGGTGTCGTAAGCGCCCATGAGGTGTGCCACACGACCTTTCTCGGCGTAGTACAGAAAGAGGTTGCGGGGTTTTTTCAGATAGCGGATATCGTCGAGCGCCCCGAAAGCCTTATTGTATCTTCCTGCTTCCAGCTGACCATAGTATTTCTGAATCTTCTGGTGGTAGCTGCCACAGGAGATTAAAAAAGGTACCAGCAGTAATGCCACTGATACCTTTGGGTAAAAGGTTTTCTGGAATACCATACGTCGGATTCTTTTTGAATCGCTTAATTCTTCACGTATTTGGTGATTTTTTTGTCGCCGATCCAAACGATTTCGTTGGTTTCGATATTGGTCAGTTCGAGGTTAACCTGATACTGAACTACTTTTTTTCTTTTTTGAGAGTCGACAATAGAGTTGATGGAGCCCTGAAGGATATAGTCGGCTCCGTTTTCCAGGCCGAATTTCTTCATGGTTGCTGCAGAGGCATTGGTTTGCTGATCCGCTTTTTCGGCGCGGAGTTCTTCTCTTTTTTTACCGCCCTGAACCAGTCCGACCTTGTTGCTGGTGATAAAGGAGCGTTCCACATCTTTTATAAAGGTTTCCGCTTCGATGTGTTCGTGGCTTTTATTCTGGATCATGCCTACGATTACCACGGGTTTCTTGCCTTTTGCCTGAACGTGGTTGGTAAGCCAATCGGCACGCAGAACATCGTTGATCATTTCGTCGGCTGTAAGGCGGGAGTCGGTATTGTTCCATCTTCCGCTGAGGTCGATCTGTTCGGATGCGTCAATTCTGGTAACCTTGCGGCTGCAGGCAGAAAAGAGGGTGGCTGCTGAAAAAAGGAAGAGGGAAGCGTAAAGTAATTTTTTCATATATGGTTATTTGTTTGGCATTGCGGCACAACGGTTGTGCTGCGGGTATTCTTGTTAAATATACGCGCGCGAAGATAAAATGTTACACCCCTTTACTGGGTAATTCCGGAATTTTTTAGCGGAACATCCAATACCAGAAGAAAGGTGAACCTACGGTGCCCCAGGTAACCGGGTTATCCCATGATCTGTAATAAGAAGGGTAACGACCGTAGCGGTACGAATAACGATAACTGTAAGGGTAATCGTAAGGATAATAAGTGTTGTAGTAATGGGCGGCGCGGCGGGCTTCGCGGCGTTTTTCGCGTTCTTCGGCTTTGTCGGCGAGATAGTCGATAGCCTTATAGGTCTCCTGCGACGTAGTGGATTGGGTTTGTGTCAGGGAGTCGGCTATTTTCATGTATTTATCGCGACTTTGAGCGTAGTTCGGATTTTGGTTCGGCAAAAGCTCCTGAGCTTCCGCGAACAGCCCTGCAGTAATGAAGGCGAGGAGTAATGCAATCCGGGTCATAGTTTAAGTGTTTATTCTTATACAAAAGTAGACAGCGGTCAGTTAACCGTGTGTTAAATGAACGCTGCTATTCTTCTGATATTGTTAAAATTGGTTCAATCCGACTCCGGATTCCGGTAATTACTAAGGATTTTCCCCCTCTTTCTTGTTGTATTTTTTCTCTGCGTCCCGGGCTTTCTCAAAATCCAGAATAACGCCGTTTATGCAATACCGTAAGCCTGTAGGCGGCGGTCCGTCTTCAAATACATGACCGAGGTGGGCTTTACATCTTCCGCACTGGACTTCGGTTCGCACCATTCCGTGCGAGTGGTCCGGCGTGTAAATGATGGAGCCTTTTGAAATGGGTTCGTAGAAACTTGGCCAACCGCACCCGCTTTCGAATTTGGTATCGCTTTTGAACAGCGGGTTACCGCAGGCACGGCAATAGTAGGTTCCCACTTCCTTTGAATACTCATAAACGCTGGATCCGGGCCGCTCAGTTCCCTTCATCCGGGCGATATAGTAAACATCTTCGGGCAGCACCTTTCTCCATTCTTCTTCGGAGAGGTTTACCCGGGTGGTATCAGTACGGGAATAAAATGCTGGTTTATCTTTTTGCTGATCACTCATCGTGCTGGCTTTTTTCTTTTGCGAATAGGTACACTGAAAAAAGAGAAGAGGAAGGAGCAAAGTTATTACTGCTTTCATCATGATTAAGATTTAAATTCTTCTCTCTCCCAAATTTACGGAAAGCAGGCGCGGACGATTCATATGGTTTTCCTAATTAACAGTTGGGTTAGAAATTGTATGAAAAATGCAGCGAAATCAGGATAAATGTTCAAATTCCTCCATCATTTATTGAAATAAACACCTGTTCCGGCCCAGTTTTTTACCCATTCTTAAATTAAAAATTAAAAAATATGACCACCTTTTGTGCAAGTTCAGGTATATTTGCCCCCTCAAGGAGACATAACTAACATGTTCAATTTAATTCTTTTTGGCCCTCCGGGCAGCGGCAAGGGTACACAGAGTGAGAGGCTTGTTGAAAAATATAGCCTCATCCATTTAAGCACAGGGGATCTTCTCCGCAAGGAGATGAAGGAGGGTACTCCGCTCGGCCTGGAAGCAAAAGGCTTTATCGAAAAAGGTCAGCTGGTTCCCGATGAGGTGGTGATCGGTATGATCAGCACTGCGCTGGACGAGAACCCCAACGCCAACGGATTTTTATTCGACGGTTTCCCGCGTACGGTAGCCCAGGCCGAAGCGCTCGATAAGCTGCTTTCTCTGAAGAAAACGTCTATCGGCGTTGTTCTTTTCCTGAAAGTAAATGAAGAAGAGCTGATTAAACGTCTGGTAAACCGGGCGAAAACAAGCGGCAGACTGGACGACGCGGATCCCGAAATCCAGAAAAAACGACAGCAGGTTTACAAAAACGAAACCCTGCCTGTTGCCGATTATTACAAGAAGTTCAACAAGGTGGTTGAAGTAGAAGGAGAAGGCACCATTGAGGCCATCTCCGAGGCACTCTGCGCTGAAATTGATAAGCGTAAAGCCTCTGCCTGATTACGCCTAAATTCCGATATTTTACGCAGCCCTGCAATTGCAGGGCTTTTTTTGTGAACAGAAGTGCGGGATTTTAAACCCGCTAACAGGATTGCCCGCGGGTGGATGTGGTTACCGATCGGACGATAAGAGGGCCGACAAGCATGCCTTGCGATCCCCTTTTTGCTAACAACTGTTAGTTTGTTATCTTTATCCCCTAACGTGTTTATTGCCAGTATAAAACCCACTGAAATGAAGCTTGAAAACTATATACAGGGCCGCTGGGTGGCGGGTAAGGGAGAGGGGCAGCCGCTCTTCAACGCTGTTGACGGATCTATTGTCGCCTTTGCCGGAACCGAGGGCCTGAACTTTGGTGAAGTCCTGGATTATGCCCGACGAAAAGGAAACCCCGCGCTCCGGAAAATGAGTTTTCAGGATAGAGGCCGAATGCTGAAAGCGCTGGCCCTTCATCTTCAGTCGAAAAAGGAACTGTTTTATGCCATCAGTCAGAAGACGGGCGCAACCAGGGCGGATAGCTGGATCGATATCGAAGGCGGTATCGGTAACCTTTTTTCCTATGCGTCGCTTCGGCGGAGGTTTCCGGATCTTCCCTACTGCATAGACGGGGAAATGCATAATCTCAGCAAAAGCGGTCAGTTTATCGGACAGCACCTGCTGGTGCCGCGTCAGGGCACGGCCGTACATATCAATGCGTTTAATTTTCCCGTTTGGGGAATGCTGGAAAAAATTGCGGTGAACCTGCTGGCGGGAATGCCCGCCGTGGTTAAGCCGGCCACTGTCACTTCATTTCTGACCGAAGCCGTGGTTCGTGAAATCGTTGTATCGGGTATATTGCCCGAAGGCGCTTTGCAGTTGATTTGCGGAAGTGCCGGAGATCTTCTTGATCACGTGGAATCGCAGGATGTGGTTACGTTTACGGGGTCTGCCGCAACCGGATTAAAGTTGGGGGCGCATTCGAAGATCGTTCAGGAGCGGGTGCCCTTCACGATGGAAGCGGATTCTCTGAACTGCATTGTGCTGGCGAAGGATTCGGCTCCGGGTACGCCGGAATGGGATCTGTTTGTAAAGGAAGTGCGTCGTGAAATGACGGTGAAGGCGGGTCAGAAGTGTACCGCGATACGACGGATTTTTGTACCGGAAGAGTTGATGGAAGATGCCTGGAAGGCCATTGCCAAAACCCTTGAACAAACGGTTATCGGTAATCCGGCCAACGAACGGGTGCGCATGGGGCCGCTCGCCGGACAAACACAACGAAATGAAGTTCGCGATCAGGTTAATAAGTTGCTGGCTTCATCGCAGATCGTGTACGGCAGTCTGGACAGCGTCGAAGTGGTAGACGCCGATCCCCGGGCGGGGGCCTTCATTTCACCAATTCTTCTTACCAATACCAATCCCTTCCATTCAACAGAGCCGCACGAAGTGGAAGCATTCGGGCCGGTGAGCACGCTAATGCCCTACCGCGACCCGGAGGATGCCATTGAACTGGCGCGCATGGGAAAGGGTTCACTGGTCTGTTCGGTAGTTACCGCCGATCCCTCTTTTGCAACAGATTTTGTTGTTGGGGCCGGAACGCACCACGGCCGTATTCTGGTGTTAAACCGGGAATGCGGAAAAGAAAGTACCGGGCACGGATCTCCGCTTCCCCTGCTTGTTCATGGCGGACCGGGAAGGGCCGGTGGCGGCGAAGAGATGGGAGGCGTCCGTGGGGTAAAACACTATATGCAGCGGGTGGCCGTACAGGGATCGCCGTCGATGCTTACTGCCATTACCAAGACATATATGCCCGGTGCTGAAGGAAAAGAAGATGAAAAGCATCCATTCCGAAAATATTTCGAAGAGCTTGAAATAGGCGATACGCTGGTAACCCATAAGCGCACGGTTACGGAAGCCGATATAGTCAATTTTGCCAACGTCAGCTGGGATCATTTTTACGCGCATACCGACCATACTTCTCTGGAAGGAACCTTGTTTGAACGACCGGTAGCACATGGGTATTTTATCCTGAGTGCTGCAGCCGGACTTTTTGTGGATGCGAAGAAGGGGCCTGTAATGCTGAATTATGGACTCGAAGAATGTCGGTTTCTGAAACCGGTGTACGCCGGGTCGACGATCGGTGTAAAGCTTACCTGTAAGGAGAAGAGCAAACAGGAGCGCAGGGAGCCGGAGGATATCGCCCGCGGAATCGTGAAATGGCTGGTAGAGGTAAGTGACGAAACGGGTGAGCCGGTAGCTGTTGCAACAATTCTTACGATGGTAATGTTAAAAAATCAGGAAAGCTAAAAAAATCGCTTTCAAATCTGTAACTTCTTATTCAAATTATATCGTCTATGATACGGACTATCGACGAAGGTTATGTAAAGGTTGAAACCGAGCATGGCATTACTACAATAGAGTTTCATCATCCCCAGAGCAATTCGCTTCCCGGAAAGATACTTGCCGAACTCGCCGTAGCGATACACAGCGCGGGAAACGATCCGCAAACCCGAGTTATTATTCTCCGTTCGACGGGGGAAAAGGTATTCTGCTCCGGTGCTTCCTTTGAAGAGCTGGCGTCCATTACTACCGAGGAGCAGGGTCGGAAATTCTTTTCCGGTTTTGCCGAAGTGATCAATGCCATGCGGAAATGTCCCAAATTCATCATCGGGCGTATCCAGGGTAAATGTGTAGGAGGCGGCGTAGGTTTAGCGGCCGCTACCGACTATTGTATTGCGTGGACGGAGGCGGATATTAAGTTGAGTGAATTGGCCGTAGGTATCGGTCCCTTTGTAGTGGGGCCGGTGGTAGAACGGAAGATTGGGGAAGCCGCCTTTTCCCATCTGGCGATCGATGCTACCCACTGGCGCAATTCGGAATGGGCAAAACGCAAGGGGCTTTTTGCCGAAGTGCACGAAAGCATTGAAAATATGGACGATTCCATTTCCCGTTTGTCGGTAAACTTATCCAACTCCCATCCGGAAGCGATGAAGGAAATGAAAAAAATGTTCTGGAAGGGGACCGAGCACTGGGATGAACTGCTGAAAGAACGCGCGGCCATCAGCGGACGGCTGATTCTGAGTGAGTACTCCAAAAAAGCGATTGAGAAGTTTAAGCAGACTGCCGCTGCCAAATAACGAAAAAGCCCGATTCATCATCGGGCTTTTCAATTTTATATTTTGGGAAGGAAATCAGATATTCAGACCACCGCAGACGCTGAGTACCTGTCCTGTTACATAGGAACTCATGTCGGACGCGAGGAAGAGGGTGGTGTTGGCAATTTCTTCGGTAGAACCGAATCTTCCCAGAGGAATTTTTTTCAGGAACTCATCGGCGGCCGCACCATCTTTCAGATAGTGGGTCATGTCGGTTTCTACAAAACCCGGAGCGATGGCATTGCAACGGATGTTGCGGCTGCCGAGTTCGAGAGCTACCGATTTGGTGAATCCGATGATACCGGCTTTGCTGGCTGCATAGGAGGTTTGGCCGGCATTTCCCCTTATACCAATAATGGAGCTCATATTGATGATGCTGCCGCTTTTGGCCTTCATCATGGGGCGGATCACCTGTTTGGTCATATTGAAAACGCTTTTCAGGTTGATATCCATCACTTCATCCCATTGATCGGCGGTAAGACGGAGCAGCAGGTTATCTTTGGAGATTCCGGCATTGTTTACACACACGTCGATCTGGCCGAATTCCTTGAGAACATCATTAACGAAAGCCTCACATTCTTCATATTTTCCGGCATTGCTGCGGTATGCTTTGGCTTTTACGCCCAATGCCTGCAGTTTGTTTTCCAGAGCGGCGGCTTTTTCGGCGCTGCTTTCGCTTACATAGGTAAAGGCAATGGATGCGCCGTGTTCGGCGAGTTTAAGTGCGACGCCTTCACCGATTCCGCGGGCTGCGCCGGTTACGATAACAACTTTGTTTTCTAGTAATTTCATCCGTTAATGTTTGTTTGTTTAACGTTCAGGGCTTTCTGACCGTTGTTTCAGCGGTCGGAAGTCTGCTGAGGAGGCAAATGTAAGGGAAAAATCACGAGTTGAGGGCTTCGCACATGGCGAGAATTTCTTCGAGGAAGGTCCGCTCGTTGCTGAGTCGGGGTACCTTGTGTTGTCCGCCGAGTTTTCCTTTCTCTTTGAGCCAGGAGGCAAAAAGACCGCGTTTGATGCTGTGGATAATGGGCATCCGCAGGGCGATGTCTCTGTGCCGTTTTGCTTCATAGTCCGAATTCAGGCTTTTCAGGGCCAGATCCAGTTCGTAGGCAAAGAGGGCGAGATCTTCGGGTTCCTTTTCGAATTCAATAAGCCATTCATGGGCACCATTGCTATCGCTGCTGAAATAAACGGGGGCTGCCGTGTATTCGTTCACGATGGCTCCGGTACGGTTTCCGGCAATAGCGATAGCCCGGTCGGCATTGTCGACGATTAGTTCCTCGCCGAAAGCGTTGATAAAATGCTTGAGCCTTCCGCTCACCTTGATCCGGAAGGGGTAACGGGAGACAAATTTGATGGTATCGCCCACGAGATAACGCCAGAGCCCCCCATTGGTACTGATTACGGGCGCATAATTTTTGTTCAGTTCAACTTCCTTCAGTCCTACAGTTCGGGGATTGGGCTTGCCGTATTCTTCCACCGGCATGAATTCGTAGAAGATTCCATGGCGGGTGAACAGCTGCATGCCCTCATCGTCGGGATGGGCCTGCGCGGCAAAGAACCCTTCGCTTGCATTATAAATTTCGATATAATGTATAGGTTTCCCGATCAGGGCTTCAAACTGGTCGCGGTAGGGGGTAAAGGATACCCCCCCGTGCATATAGAGCTCGAGGTTGGGCCATACTTCCGCAATGGTTTTTTTGCGGGTTATTTCGAGGATTCTTTTGAACAGGACGAGGGTCCAGGTGGGAACACCGGAAATGGAGGTGACATTCTCATGAATGGTGGAACGGGCAAGCATTTCAATTTTGGACTCCCATTCATCCATCAGGGCAATGGATAGTTCAGGTGTTTTCAGCCACTGTCCCCAGAAGGGTGTGTTCTGAAGGAGCACTGCGCTGAGGTCACCGTACTGAATGGAATCGTTGACCTGATTTACCTGGTGGCTACCGCCGATCACCAGGCCTTTGCCGGTAAGGAGGTCGGATTCCGGGTTAAAGGCGTAGTACATCGTCAGCACGTCCTTTGATGCCTGGTAGTGCATCTCTTCGAGGCTTTCCTGACTTACGGGAATGAATTTGCTTTTATCGGAAGTGGTTCCGCTGCTTTTGGCGAACCATTCCACGGGTGTATTCCACAGTACATTTTCTTCGCCCCCCATCATCCTTTCGATATAGGGTTTGATATCGTTGTATTCGTGAATGGGAACGGCCTGCTTAAATGCTTTTATGGAAAAGAGGCGGTTGAAGCCATGCTGCCTTCCGAAGGCCGTGTATTGGGAGGCGGTTACCAGTTCCTGCAAAACCTCACGTTGAGCTGCAACGGGATTTTGCACCCATTGTTCTATCTGCCACAGCCGAAGCCGGGCCAGTCGTGATATGGCAGGACTAAGAATCCTCATGTCGGCAAAATAACGAATACCTATGAGATGCAGATATTTTTTTGGGAGTAGAGACCCCTATAAATCGGTGTCTTCCTCAGGAATTTTTACAACATCGGGCATGGGTTCGTTGTTCTCCGGATTGAGAAGATAATCCTTCCGTTTCAATTCGAAGTTTCTACCCAGGTAAAGCCGCTTAACCTGCTCATCCTGAGCGAGCTGTTCTGCGGTGCCATGTTTGAATATCTTTCCGTCGATCAGGAGATAGGCTCTGTCGCAGATAGAGAGGGTTTCGTTTACGTTGTGGTCGGTAATGAGGATACCGATGTTTTTGTATTTGAGCCGGGCAACCACCATCTGGATATCTTCAACGGCAATGGGGTCAACTCCGGCGAAGGGTTCATCGAGGAGGATGAATTTGGGGTTTACCGCAAGGGCTCGGGCAATTTCGGTACGTCTTCTTTCCCCGCCACTGAGGGAGTCGCCGTTATTTTTACGAACGTGGTGGAGGCGGAACTCGGTCAGCAGATCTTCAAGTTTTTCCTTCTGTTCGACTTTGCTGAGTTTGGTCATCTCCAGGACGGCGGAGATATTATCTTCCACGCTCAGCTTCCGAAAAACGGAGGCTTCCTGGGGAAGATAGCCGATACCCATCTGCGCTCTCTTGTACATGGGCAGCTTGGTAATGTCCTGCTCGTCGAGGTAAACCGTACCTTCATCCGGTTTGATCAATCCTACGACCATATAGAACGTAGTGGTTTTACCAGCTCCGTTTGGCCCGAGAAGGCCTACAATTTCCCCCTGTTTCACGTTAATGGAAACATGATTCACTACTGTTCTGCTCCTGTAGGTCTTGACTAAATTGTCGGTATGTATGGTCAGGCTCAAAGTAAAAGATTGAACTACAAAAATAAGGTATGGGCTTCATTTAGAAAATTCGTGTAATGTATGTAGGTTTGTGCCCGTTAAAAACTGAACATGAAGGTAATTGACCACATACGCCAGGCGAAGGATACGCTTATATCATTTGAGATTTTGCCCCCGCTGAAAGGGAAGACCATTCAGAGTATCTATGACCATCTGGATCCCCTGATGGAGTTCAAACCCTCGTTTATCAATGTGACCTATCATCGGGCAGAGACCATGTTCAAGAAAAAGGCCGACGGTTCTTTCATCAAGGTGGAAGTACGGAAAAGACCCGGAACCGTTGCCATTTGCGCAGCACTTCGGAACCATTACAATGTGGACACGGTACCTCACCTGATCTGCGGAGGTTTCAGCAAGGAGGAAACCGAAAACGCGCTGATCGACCTGAACTTCCTGGGGATAGATAACGTATTGGTTCTGAGGGGGGATGCTGCCAAAAACGAAGCCAACTTTGAGCCCAATCCTGGTGGACATCGCTATGCTATTGAGCTGCTGAACCAGGTGGTAAATCTAAATAATGGTATTTATCTTGAAGAAGACCTGAAAAATGGTACCCGTACCAATTTCTGTATCGGTGTGGCCGGTTATCCTGAAAAGCATTTCGAATCGCCGAATCCGGAGATCGATATGAAATTCCTCAAGGCCAAGGTGGATGCGGGGGCCGATTATATCATGACCCAGATGTTCTTCGATAACAAGAAATATTTTGCCTTTGTGGATGCCTGCAGGGCTGCCGGTATAGAGGTTCCGATTATTCCGGGGCTTAAGCCGCTCACAACCAAAAAGCAGTTGACTGTGTTGCCGAGGGTATTCCATGTAGACCTGCCTACAGAGCTGAGCCTTGAAGTGATGAAATGCAAGTCCGATGAGGAAGTGGAAAAAGTAGGAACCGAATGGCTGATCCAGCAAAGCCGTGAGCTGCGTGCCTATGGTGTGCCGGTACTGCATTACTATACGCTTGGCAAACCCCAGGTGATCCAAAACGTAATCAAGGAGATCCGTTGACCGGACACCTGTAATGGATATCTCAGCCGCTTCGGATTACCGAGCGGCTTTTTTATTCATAAAAGAAGAACCGGCCCTAAGGCCGGTTTGCTTCGTAGTATATCTAATGGGTAGGTAAAAGACGATGGGAGAAATGCACTACTATTAACAAAAAATAGCGACATAAATTGTGCCAGTATCTGGAATTAACCCTGTTTTTTATTTTTCCGCAGGCGTTTCCATTCTTTCTGGTTCAGGTTCACGGGGTATTTTTCGCGGAGTTTCCGAAGCCACGTCGATTCGAGATACTGTTGGTAATCGTTTAAAACAAATCCTTTGGCATCTTCAAAACGTCGCGGAGCACCTTCCGGAAGTATCCGGAAAACATAGGTCAGAAGGACGGTGCCGTCGGGTTGTGTCTGCGGCTCCGAAAAGGAGTTTTCGCGGAGGTTATTAATTCCGGCTTCTTCGAGTTGATGAATTTCAACCCGTGATGCATAGCTGCTGAGTATGCCGGCGGCAGAATCAACGATTTTTTCCCAGTTCCCGGGGTTGTGAATAATTTTTTCGCGAACGAGGTCGGCAGCGGCCTGGTCGTTACAGGTAAGTTGCAGCACTTCTGCCGAAGCCTTCCACGTATAACGCGATGCATTTTCCCGGTAGAATTGGTAAAGACCGGAGCTGTCGGCCCCTGCCTTATCCCAAATTTCGCGCTGCATGATTTCGAAGAGAAGGTTTCCTTCGGCAAATTCCTTTACCTGTGCTGCATATGCGGGCTGGAAGGTCTCCAGGTTTTTCCGGTAATGGGCCAGCGCCGCGTTTCTTATACTGTCGGTAACGTGGCGGGGATCCATATTCCATGATCGTACAACCATGTCTGTGAGGGCGTCCCGTGCCAGGGTTATACGGGAATCACGAATAATCATGTCTTTCAGCATCTCATTCCACATTGGTTTTTTCCGTTGAATGGAAGGAGGGGTAAGACTCAGTCTTTTGATAATATGAAAACCGATGGACGATTGCACAGGTTGGCTGAAATCGCCGTCGTTTTGAAGTTCAAAGGCCGTTTTTTCGAAGCCTTCGTATTCGTATGTTCCTGCAGTGAAGGGGGCAATGATGCCTCCGTTTGCATAGGTGAAATTATCGTTGCTGTATTTTTCGGCAAGTTGATGGAAGTCGCCCCCCTTCAGTAAGCGTTGGTAAAGAGAGTCTGCTTTTTCTGCAGCCATTCGTTTTTCATCATCGGTTGCTCCGGGCGCTATGCCGATGAGGATATGCGCTGCAGATAGCGTGCCGAGCGCGGGCCGGTCGGCAATCCGTTGAAAGATGTAGTACCCCCGGCTTCCCCTGACGGGCCTGGAATATTCGCCGTTTTTTAATTGATAGACAATATTTTCTATCGGGTAGGGAAGAGAAAATGCCGTTATATAGCCGATTTGGCGATCTGAAGAAATTGTTGTATCTTGATAGAAGGAGCCTTTCTGTTTCAGGCTTCTCTGAAAAAACAGTTCCGCATTTTTTGCTGCCTCGGCTTCGCCGTTTTCAGAAGAAAAAAAGACTTCTCTTACCAAAATTTCCTTGTCGAAGCGCTTGTCGGCTTCCTCCCTTAGTTTTTCCATTGTGGTTGGGTCCAGCAAAAACTGACCGGCCAGTTGTTCGGCAAAATCCTTCAACTCTGCCAGTTGCTGAGGTAGTTTATCCAATCCGGCCTCTTTGGCCGCCAGGATCTTCAGTCGGTAATTGATATAGAGTTGGAGGTATTCTTCGAGGGCGCTGCCGGTTTCGGCCTGTATTTTTTGTTTCTGAAAAGCCTGAAGAAAACCGGCGGTACTGACGGTATCCGGTCCAACGGTAAACAGCACCTGGGCATTCACACCGGTTGAAAAGAAAAAAGCAATCGGAAGAAGAAGTTTTTTCATTCGGATAGTGTTAGCGGGTTTTTCAGGGTTTTGATTGACGGTTAAGCCGGTCAGCTTTTGTTCTTTTTTAATTCGATTACCTTATCGAGTTGATCGTAGGATAGTTTTTTGGCGATGATCCGTTTGTTTTCGTCGAGCAGGTAGAGAACCGGCGTTTGGTACACGTCGTAGAGCTGACGGAAATTGGGGCGACCGGCGGCGTAGTCGGCGTCACGGTCTTCGTCGGGTTGGTACACATGAATCCATCCGGTCAGGTTGTTTTCCGCGATGAACTTTTTCCAAGCCGGCAGCCCGCCGTCGACCATTACGCCGTAGACGGCAATTCCTTCATTTTTCCATTTGGCACGGAAGAGAGAGTCGACCTTCGGCACCACTTCCTTGCAATGGCCGCAGGTGGCATCCCAGAACACGACCACGGTAAAGGGGGCTTTGATATCGTACAGCGATCTTCGGACGCCGGAGGTGTCCAAAAGGTTGAGCACTGCAGCAGGGTTCCCAAGTTGGTTGGCCATCAGGCTGTAGGCCCTTTCGTTGACATATTTCCGTTGCTTCTCGTTCAGCCAGTCGGCCTTACCCGCATTGATGTATTTCTCGAAGAGATGGACAAAAACCTTGTCCTGACCCATATATTCGGGGTTGATGTATTTGTCGATAAAATGGCCGAGCAGAAAATTGAACATGTCTTTGCTGGGTTCGGCGGCCGCGAGCATTTTATCGGCTTCGACAATGATGGAATCGGGATCGGGGAAAACGCACTGCTGGAAATATCGCTGCAGTTTCGGTTTGAAGAATGGCGTGCGGACCAGGCGGCCATCGGCAAAGGACACGCCGCCCCAAAAATGGGATTTATAATAGTTGAATGCGTAAAGCGTATCGTATTTCCCTCCGGGGTGTTGTTCTGCGGGTGGAATTTCCGGCTCCCGGATGGTCTTGAAGAAGGCGGTGAGGATCGACGAGGGGTTTTTCGTCATAAAGTTTTTCCGGTAGGTGTCCAGTTCCTTATTCAGGCTCGCGATCTGGTTGCGGAGGGTTTCCTGTTGATCCGGAGGGGCTGTTTTCAGGGCTTCCTGGAAGGCCACGATTTTCTGTCCGATTTCATCCGAGTATTTTCTGTACGAATCGAAGGCCTCGTTTTCGGGGCTTCCGGTGAAAACGACATTTCTCAGATTGTTGGTATCGATGGAAATCGAAAAGTTTTGTTGTTTGTCCAAAAGAAGTTCGCACATAATAACCCGCTGTGGCGACACAACAATGTAGAGTCCGCCCGGAAGCGGCCTGGAGCCCTGGAATACGGCCTTTCCCGAAGCGTCGATACGGGCGGAGTCGGCTATCCCTTTGCCTTCGCCGTAATGGTAGGCCAGGTAAGCTGTTCCTGAGGTGAAAGGTTTTAAGGTAAGGTTAATTTTATATCCCTGGGCCGATGCGGCGGCCGCTCCTAAAATCATCGATGCAGCTAAAAGCCAGTTTTTCATATCAATCAGCGTGTTAGGCTACGAAATTATTCAAATAAAACGGTTTAGACGTTTATGTATTGTTAACCCTGTGGTATTGGTTACTTTTGCACCGTGGCAAGAAAAAAGAATATTTTACTGACAGATGTAGCCGTAGATGATTATGCTGCAGAAGGCAAATCGCTGGCAAGGGTAGACGGAAAGGTCATATTTATTGACGGAGCAGTTCCGGGCGACAGGGTAAACCTGCGTCTTACCAAAAACAAAAAAGATTGGGCTGAAGGTGTAATTACCGGATTTACAGGGTATTCCGCAGACCGTACCGAACCCTTTTGTTCGCATTTTGGGGTTTGCGGGGGCTGCCGTTGGCAAATGCTTCCCTACGAGAAGCAATTGATGTACAAACAACAGCAGGTGGTCGACAATCTGACGCGTATCGGTAAAGTGGCCCTGCCTCCGATTGAACCGATTCTCGGTGCCGAAAACACCCGTTATTACCGTAATAAAATGGAGTACACCTTTGGTACCCGGCGTTTTCTCCTTCCGGAAGAGCTCGGCAATCCGGACATCAGTCCGGATCAGCCGGTGGCGGGCTTTCACGCCAGGGGGATGTTCGATAAGCTGGTAGACATCGATATCTGCCATCTTCAGGCCGAGCCCACTAACCGGATCCGTAAAGCCATCAAGGCCTTTGCGATCGAAAAGGGCCTCCCCTTCTACGATATCCGTACCCATCAGGGCTGGCTGCGTAACATGCAGGTTAGGCTGTGCACAACCGGCGAACTCATGGTAAATGTGGTTTTTGGCGACGATCGGCCCAAACCCCGTAAGGCGCTGTTGGACCATCTGATTCGGTTGTTCCCGGAAATAACAACGCTTCTTTATACCATCAACTCAAAACATAACGATTCCATTTTCGATCTGGAAGCGATTGCGTATCATGGAAAGGGGTACGTAATTGAGCAACTGGAAGATTTCCGATTCAAGATCGGCCCCAAGTCCTTTTTCCAGACGAATACCCGCCAGGGAACAGCATTGTATCAGGTTACCAGAGAATTTGCAGGGTTAACGGGAACGGAAACGGTTTACGATCTCTACTGCGGCACGGGCAGTATAGGTATTTTTGTAAGCCGGCAGGCGGGAAAAATCATTGGAGTGGAGATGATTCCGGAGGCCATTGAAGATGCCAGGGAGAATGCGGCATTGAATGGTTTGCCCAACAGCAGTTTCTACGCCGGTGACGTTATCGATATTTGTGACGATGCGTTCTTTGACCAGCACGGACGTCCGGATGTAATCATCACGGATCCCCCTCGGGCCGGTATGCACGATAAGTTGGTGCGGAAAATTCTGGATATGGAAGCTCCGACAGTGGTGTACGTAAGTTGTAATCCGGCGACCCAGGCACGGGACTTGAATGGGCTGGATGAAAAATACGAAGTAACCCGGGTGCGACCGGTGGATATGTTTCCCCATACGCACCATATAGAGAATGTTGTTCAACTGAAATTAAGGAACCGATAGAAAGATAGACACATGACGCAATTCAGACCACGAAATTTTCAGGTACTTCCACTGGTTATCAAAAACCTGGTGATCATCAATGTGCTTATCTTTCTATTGGAAGAAGTGCTGAGATCACGCGGACTGAAGGAAGGGCTCAACGAGTTGTTTGCCCTGCATCATTTTCAGTCGCCGTTTTTCAAGCCGCACCAGCTGATTACGCATATGTTTATGCATCACGACTGGGGTCATCTGTTTTTTAACATGTTTGCCTTATGGATGTTTGGAAGCGTGCTGGAGAATTATTGGGGGCCGAAGCGATTTCTGGCGTTTTATATTCTTTGCGGTCTTGGAGCTGCCTTGTTTCATGAAGGCGTGCTTGCTTACCAGTTCAATAGTCTCATCAACGACGCGGAGGCGTTCCGGCTAAATCCGACGGCTGCCAACTTTGTAGATTTCTACAATAACCATATCCGGGGAGAAATTTTTGACTACAACGGTGTGGCACGTTCCATCGCGGACAATTGGATTGCAGATCCTTCCAAAAGTTATATCTATCTGGAAAGTGCCCTTGAGCAGATTCAGGATCAGATAATGGTGATGAATTATTCGGCCACGGTGGGTGCTTCGGGCGCGGTATTCGGATGTCTGGCCGCTTTTGCGTATCTGTTTCCCAACAGTTATATTTATCTCTATTTTCTATTTCCGATGAAGGTGAAATGGTTTGTGCTGATCTATGCGGCAATTGAGCTGATCGCGGCCTTCCAAAACGATGCCGGTGACAACGTGGCGCATTGGGCTCACCTGGGCGGCGCGTTGGTCGGATTTCTTATTGTAATTTACTGGAACAAAACGCAGCGCAGAACGTTTTACTGATAATAGCTAACGAATAATACTTCACCCATGGGCGTATTGGAACAGAACAGCAGAAGGAGAATGTATCTTGGGCAGGAAGGCAATCAGCTGACCCTGCTGATGATTATTCTTGCGGTTATTTTCATTCTATTCAAGTTTACGTACATTATCTTCAGGATTATCGATTTGGAGGAATCGGTATACTATTCGGCGGTTCATAACTGGCTGCTGGTGCCCGGAAGTGCACAGGGCTTTATTCGCCAGCCCTGGTCGGTTCTGACCTATTGGTTTATGGAAAACGGCGTGCTGGAAATGGTAGTTCACCTGCTCTGGCTTTGGTCGTTCGGGTATATTCTGCAGGATCTTTCGGGAAACAACAAGATCATTCCGCTCTTTCTTTACGGAAGCTTTTTTGCGGGGATAGTATTTGTGGGAACAGCAGCGCTTTTCCCCGGTTTGATGGCGGCCAGGCCCGGTTTTATGTTGAAAGGTGCAACAACCGGTATTATGGCCGTGGCCATTGCCACCACAACACTTGCTCCGGGATACCGTCTGTTCCCCATGATCAACGGCGGTATTCCGCTCTGGGTACTTACGACATTGTTTGTGGTGATCGACTTTGCCGGGATTCCTTCGGGCCTGGGGCCCGTTTATCTCGCCCATCTTGCAGCGGCTGCAACGGGATTCCTTTTTGTTCATCAGCTTCGCAGAGGCAGGGATTGGTCGGCCTGGATGAACAATTCGGTTACCTGGGTTAACGACTTTTTCAATCCGGATAAACCCCGGTCGAAGAAGTCATTGAAGGACCACATGTTTTATAAATCCAAGGGAGAACCCTATAAGAAAATTCCCCATGTTACCCAACAGCGTATTGATGCGATCCTCGACAAGATCAGTCAGAAGGGGGTTCATTTGTTAACGGACGAAGAGCGGGAGATCCTGAGAAGGGCCAGTGAGGAAGATTAACCTGAAATCGTTATGGCGGTTAAGTTGCGAAAGCTCGCGAAGAAAACTTTTATTATTCTAAATATCGTTCCCACGGTGCTGATGGCAATTGTTTGTCTGGTTCCGTGGCTTCACGCGGGTAAATTTTGGTGGGCAGCACTGCTCGGACTGGGGTTCCCGCTTTTACTCGCCCTTCAGGTCGGATTCCTGATTTTCTGGCTCCTGTTCCGCTCCCGCTGGGCATTTATGCCCCTGATTTCCCTTTTGCTTTCCTTTCAACAAATCGGTGTACTTTTTGCGTTCGGCTCCGAATCGGAATTTGGCGTAAAGAAGAAGAAAGGAACGTTTCGCGTGGTATCCTGGAATGTTTCGCTTTGGGACGAATACAACCGGCAGAAGAAAGGAACCAGCTATCGTCAGAACATGCTCGATTTGCTGGCGAAGTCGGATGCCGATGTTTTCTGTTTTCAGGAATTTTTTGAATCGAAAAATCAACAGAAGCATAAGCCCACTATTGTTGAATTCACCCAAAAGATGGGTTATCCCTACCACTATTTTGCGGTAGAGGGCGAACGGTACAAAGGAAGTTACCGGTCGGGTATATTGATTTTCTCGAAGCACCCGATTATCGACTCGATGAGGATCCGATTCCGGAACAATTCCCGGGCTGAAAGTCTGGTGGCCTGTGATATCCGCGTTAATGGAAAAGTATATAGAATTGCGACCACCCACCTGCAGTCGGTACTTTTCGACAGTAAGGACTATGAGGGAATCAGCCAGTTCGGGAAAACAGAAAAAGCTACGATTGAAACCCCCAAGGCGATCGTGCCGAAACTCAGGAGGGCCTATGTTTACCGAAGCACCCAGGCAGAACAGGTGCGTGCTTTTCTTGATTCTACGGACGTGCCGGTAATTCTGACAGGCGATTTTAACGATGTTCCGAATTCCTATACCTACTTCAAAATCCGCAAGGATATGCAGGATGCCTTTTTGGAAAAAGGTTTCGGAATGGGCCGTACTTTCCGGAAAATCTCGCCCACGCTTCGCATCGATTATATTTTTGCCGATCCCCGGATTGCCATCGAGGGGTTCGGATTGAAGAAAGTCCCGTATTCGGACCATTATCCGCTCATGGCGGATTTCGTCCTCCCCTAAACGGGAATGAAGATGTATATTTGTAGATCAGCCAGATGATTGATATATGAGCGAGTTTAAAGTATTTAATTCCTATACAAGACAGAAAGAGGTATTCACTTCCATTGTTCCCGGACATGTGGGAATGTACGTTTGCGGACCCACGGTAAGCGGAGAGAGTCATCTCGGCCATGCACGCCCATTCATAACTTTTGATATCGTTTACCGCTATCTTCTCCACCTCGGGTATAAGGTTCGTTATGTACGTAATATTACGGATGCCGGGCACTTTGAAGAGGAAGGACGTGCTGCGGAAGATAAAATTTCCACCAAGGCCATTCTCGAAAAACTGGAGCCCATGGAGTTGGTTCAGAAATACACGAATCTCTTTCATTGGGCGATGAAAAAGTTCAACAATCTGGAACCGAGCATCGAGCCTACGGCTACCGGTCATATCGTTGAACAGATCGAAATGATCAAACAGATCATGAACGAAGGCTATGCCTATGAGGTGAACGGTTCGGTTTACTTCAATGTAAAAAAATATTCGGAGAACTTCCCATACGGTAAACTGAGCGGACGTGTAATAGATGAGCTTCAGGAGTCGACCCGTGAACTCGACGGCCAGGAGGAGAAGATCAACAAACAGGATTTTGCGCTCTGGAAGGCTGCGCCTCCCCAACATATAATGCGCTGGGCAAGTCCGTGGGGGGAAGGATTCCCTGGCTGGCATATCGAATGTTCCGCTATGAGTACCAAGTATCTTGGTGAGAAATTCGATATCCACGGTGGCGGGATGGACCTGATGTTCCCGCACCACGAAAGTGAGATTGCCCAGAGTTCGATCTGCAATGGCGGTCATGTTCCGGCCAACTACTGGCTTCACAATAACATGATTACCATCAACGGAAAGAAAATGGGGAAGGCATACAACAACGTGATTCGCCTTACCGAGCTTTTCAGTGGAGATCATCCGATACTGGAGAAAGGATATTCACCGATGACGGTGCGTTTCTTTATTCTGCAGACGCACTACCGCAGTACGTTGGATTTCAGCAATGAAGCGCTGCTGGCGGCAGAGAAAGGACTAAAACGACTTTGGGAAGCCTATCAACTGCTGCCCCAACTTGCGGATCACTCCGGTCCCGCCGGCGATGCAGAACTGGATGCAAAAGTGAAGGAATTACTATCGGGTTTTTCGGAATTCATGAATGATGACCTCAACACGGCAAAGGTCCTCGCCAACATGTTTGAACTCGTTCCCGTTATCAATTCCATCAAGGACGGACATATCGGGAGTACAGCATTGGCGGGTACGACCCTTTCTGAGATGAAGAAACTCTTCAAGCTTTTCCTGGAAGATATTTTTGGGTTGGCTGAAGAAAAATCAGCTCAGGACGACAAGCTTAAAGGCGTGATGAACCTGCTGATCGAAATACGTAAGGAAGCCCGTGCAAGAAAGGATTATGCCACTTCCGATAAAATCCGAAATCAGCTCCTTGAGTTGGGTATTGTATTGAAGGATGAGAAGAACGGGGAAGTCAGCTACTCGTTGCAATAACTAATTATTTTGACCACCAGATTGAATCTGTGAAGATGGGAGATACTGTTACAGAAAAGGAGATTGCGGGTAAAACCGTATTTCCGATTCTTTATGCCATCAGTTTTTCGCATTTGCTGAACGATACTATCCAATCGTTGATTCCGGCGATCTATCCGGTTATCAAGGAGTCGTTTAAGTTGAGTTTTGCCGAAATCGGATTGATTACGCTGACTTTTCAACTGGCCGCCTCATTGTTTCAGCCGGTTGTGGGCCTATACACCGATAAGAAACCACAGCCCTTTTCACTTGCCATTGGGATGGGCTTTACACTGATCGGACTCCTGCTTATTTCCCAGGTTAATACCTTTCATGCATTGCTTTGCTCGGTTGGACTAATCGGACTGGGTTCTTCGGTCTTTCATCCCGAGGCGTCCCGTGTGGCCAACATGGCATCCGGCGGAAGACGAGGATTGGCACAGTCGATATTTCAGGTTGGCGGAAATGCCGGAAGTTCCTTCGGTCCACTACTCGCCGCTGCCATCATCGTTCCTTTCGGACGGGGAAATGTAGCCTGGTTCTCGCTGATCGCGCTGTTGGCGATGATTGTATTATGGCGGGTGGGAAATTGGTACAGGAATCATGTGCAGCAGCGGAAAGTGTCGGTGCAACGGGAGATTAAGCGTGCAGTCCTGCCTCGCAGAAAAATCGTTACATCCGTTGTAGTTCTGCTTCTGCTCATATTTTCGAAGTATTTCTACATGGCCAGTATGACCAGCTATTTTACCTTTTATCTGATGGATAAGTTCCACGTTTCGGTAGGAACTTCGCAGATTTATCTTTTCATATTTCTATTTTCCATTGCTGCGGGTACCTTGTTGGGAGGCCCGCTTGGCGACAGGTTTGGGCGGAAATATGTGATCTGGGGATCGATTCTGGGCGTGGCTCCGTTTTCGTTGCTCTTACCGCATGCCAATCTGTTTTGGACCGGCATTCTCATTGTGCCCATTGGTATGATCCTGGCGTCGGCTTTCTCGGCGATATTGGTTTATGCCCAGGAATTGATTCCGGGAAAGCTGGGGCTAATTTCCGGTCTCTTCTTTGGTTTTGCCTTTGGTATGGGCGGACTGGGATCTGCCGTTCTTGGGAAACTCGCTGATCATACGAGTATAGGATTTGTATATCAGGTATGTGCTTTTCTTCCCCTGATTGGATTGATCACGGGCTTGCTTCCAAACATTGAGAGCAAAAGGAAGCAGGAGCGCGATCCGAAAAGCTAATCCTCAAGTTCCTCGCAGAGGTAACCGGCTTCGTTAAGCAGCGTTTCTACCTGCCGGGGCGAGAGTTGATGGGTTTCGATCCGTAACACCTTGTCTCTGTCGTGGAGATCTACATTCCAGCGCAGAATATCATCGAGATCATACATCAGCTCCGAAACTTTAGCAACCTGTTTTTTGTTTTTGATATTCGTTCTGAATACGAGTATTTCCATAACACCGTTTTTACTTTATGCGTTGGCGGAATTGGATTCGTCTGAAACGGAATTATCGGTGGGCGGGGGCGTGTTTTTTTCCTGTCTCCACGAGCGACAACGACTGCGTAGTTTTTCTTTAAAGGCATCTTTTTCTTCGGGCGACATATTGTGCCAATTTTCCATCATCATCCTGCCCTTCCCTTTGCTTTCACCGCATCGACCACCTTTGCCTTTGAATCCGCCGAAGAGAATTTTGGAGAGGATGAATATTCCCAGTGCCTGCCAGATGGTTATGACGTTGATATTAAGGACCGGAACCAGTATATGATTCCACAGGAACATAACTACTGCTGAGAGCAGAAAGATGCAGATCACTATCATGATTGCAATGCCGATTCCCTTTTTGATAAAACGTGATTTGCTCATAAATTCTTTTTTATTCGTTCAACAGTTCTTCCCGCAGCCTTGCCAACCGGTTGCGGAGATGCAGGACCGCATATCTTTTTCTTGAAATAAGGGTGTTAACGGTTTCGCCTGTGATCTCGGCCATTTCTTTAAAAGGCATGCCCTCGAGTTCATTTAACACGAATGCCTGTTTTTGTTCCTCCGGAAGTTCGTTAAGGGCTGCAGTCAGTTCATCCCAGAAAACCGAACGCAGGTACGAAAACTCCGGATTGTCGCCGGTGCTCATCAGCAACTCCGCCCAACGGATCATTTCGTCATCTTCGTTTGCGGGATCTTGAATATCGTCGATGAGATCGAGGCGACGTTTCCGGTGGTTGTCTGTGATTTTGTTCCTTGCCACGGTAAAAAGCCATCCCGTCAGTTGTTCGATGGGCTGGGTGTTGCCCGCCAACTGGTAAAAGACTTCCTGGAGGATATCTTCTGCATCCGATTCATTTCTGACCCGCTTGCGGATAAAGCCCAGCAGCCGACGGCTGTAAGCGTTGATGATCCCGGTGATATTTCTTTTGGGAGTTGCCAAATTGCTGTGTATGCTGATCGTATCCTGCATCTTATTAAGGTAGACGAACAGGGACGCCGGATATTTTAGGATCGGTCGATTATTTTGTCAAATTTACTTTTTTCTAATCCCCCCGTTAAAAAAGTCGGTATCGGGAGGTGTTTTTCTAACCCCCTTTTGGATTGCAAGTTCTTCGGTTTCAGGCAATTTTGCCGAGGTGAAAGGGAATTCTTACGATAGGGTATTGAAGGAGATCTTTACGACGATCAACAGTGCATTGGCCGGGGTGCTACTGGAAAGGCGGATCGTAAAGTCTGAATTGATTCCTGCCAAGTTTCAGCATACGATTGAGCGGGAAGCAGATCTTCTTTTGCGGGTGACCGTTGAGGGGGGCGAGAGTTTTGTCCTCCATATCGAGTGGCAGTCGCAGAACGACCGCCGGATGCATATCCGGATGCTCATATACGATGCCCATTTGTATGGGATTTACGGATTGCCGGTAAAAAGTTTCGTTATATATACGGGAAAAGGAAAAATTACCATGAAGGATCATGTTACGTGGGAGCGACTTCGATATCATTATAATATAGTAGATGTCAGAGATCTGGATGCTGAAACGTTGCAGCGGTCGGAGGATATAACGATGGTGTTATTGTCTGTTTTGGCGGATAGTAAGAAGCCGCCGGAGGTATTTCTTGATGAAACGATAGAAAGACTGAGAAGGCTTTGTCCGGATCGTTCTGTTTTTGAAAAGTCGTTGCGGCAGCTGGAGGTGCTGAGTACACTTCGGGAAAACGGTAAACAATTTCAAAAAATAATAAAAAATAAAGACATGGGCTTTTATCCTGAAATTGACGTTAAAAAATTGTGGGGATATGAAGAAGGGTATGATGAAGGATATGCAGCTGGTGAGAAAACGGGTGAGAAACGGGGTGAGAAGCGGGGCGAAAAAAGGGGCGAAAAACGGGGCGAGAAGCGGGGTGAGAAGAAGAAAGGTGATGAATTGGTCCAGCGCTTAATACGTTGTGGAGTATCATTGGATATCATCTCCGAAGTCTCGGGGTACAGTATGAGAACGTTACAGGTTATGAAAAGAAGGATAGAGAAGGCTAAAGAGCACTCAGTTTAGACTGCGAACGGCTTTAGCCTCACTGCTTCAGGGCTCTAAGCATTTCCCTCTTACCGGGAGGGCCGGGAATCTTTTCTACCTCCCAACCGGCAGCTATCATTGCCCTACGGACATCCCCCTTGCTGCAATAGGTAACCAGAATTCCCTCCGGAGCGGTCATATCATACAACTGTCTGAAAATTTCCACAGTCCAGAGTTCAGGCTGCGCACCGGGTGCGAAGGCATCGTAATAGATGAGGTCGAATGGTGCTTCCGGCATTGGATAATCCTGCAATCGGATTGCCGACTTTTTCAAAGAAAAGAAGTCCGAAACCGAAAACCATTCGTTCCACGGCCCGTTGTGGAACTTCCGGAAAAATTCTGCCAAATCCGATGTCTCCATCATCGATGAATAGTTGAATTCGTCCGGACTGAGTTCGACCAGGGGAAAGGCTTCAACGGCTTCGTAGTGGATCGCTAAACCATACTTAACGGCCTGGTCGATTGTCACCAATGCATTCAACCCCGTTCCAAACCCCATTTCAAATATCCGGATAGTGCGCTTTTTCAACCGAACCTGATCCAGTCCGGCCCGTATAAAAACATGCATCGACTCCTGTACGGCACCATGTGTTGAATGATAGGTGACGTTCATCTCGTCTATCCTCACGGTAAAAGACCCGTCAGCCGTTAGTAATTTTTCCCGCTTCATTTCAGGCAAAGTTCTTATCTTTTATTGGATTCCACGATTCTTATGCAGTATATCCTCCATCTTCAGAAAGATAAAAAACTCAAAAGGATTATCAATCCCGACGAGCCGCATCGGCTTAAAAAGCGGAAGAGCAGCGAACTGTGGGTTTATCTCTGTTCCTCCATTATGTCGCAACAACTTTCCGTGAAGGTGGCGGACGTGATCTATCAGCGATTCCTGAATCTTTACGGCGGGAAAAAACCCAAACCTGAAGATGTGCTGAATACGCCTGTTAAAACACTTCGGAGCATCGGGCTCTCCAACGCAAAAGCCACGTATGTCAGGGAAGTGGCACGGTTCGAAATCGAAAAGGGGTTGAGCGGCCGGAATGTGGCGCCTATGGACAACGAAGCCTTCATTGCATATGTCACGCAAATCAAGGGAGTGGGCCGATGGACAGCCGAAATGATGCTGATGTTCGCCCTTCAACGGGAAGATGTTTTTTCCATCGATGATTTTGGTATTCAGCAGGCGATGGTACGTCTTTACCATCTTGATACCACCGACCGAAAGAAACTTCGGGCCGAAATGGTGCGGATTTCCGAAAAATGGAAACCTTACCGCACCTACGCCTGCCTGCATCTCTGGAATTGGAAAGATTCACAAAAATGACATTATTTCCCTCAAATCACCCGGTTCAGGTTCCCGTAGTATCCGGACTCATTTACTAACGATTGTTAGTTTTTCTGGGATGTTTTTTTTAACTTTGGAAGTAAATGACCATGTGAATGCAGGAAAAAGAACAACATTTTCAAGGGGTTATCGATCAGGATCTTAAAATTGAGCCGAAAGATTGGATGCCTGAAAAGTACCGTCAGACCCTGATCCGTCAGATTTCCCAGCATGCCCATTCTGAAATCGTTGGGATGTTGCCTGAAGGGAATTGGATCACCCGCGCCCCTTCGCTTCGTAGAAAAGCTACCCTGATTGCCAAGGTTCAGGACGAGGCTGGTCATGGTCTTTATCTTTATTCCGCGGCCGAAACCCTCGGGATTTCCCGCGATGAAATGTACGATCAACTGCATTCGGGCAAGGCGAAATATTCTTCTATTTTTAACTATCCGACCCTTACGTGGGCGGATATTGGAGCCATCGGTTGGCTGGTCGATGGAGCGGCCATTATGAATCAGGTTCCGCTTTGCCGAACCTCCTACGGCCCCTATGCCCGCGCAATGGTGCGGATTTGTAAGGAAGAAAGTTTTCACCAGCGGCAGGGATTTGAAATATTGCTCACACTGTGCAAAGGGAGTCCGGAGCAGAAAGCGATGGCGCAGGATGCAATTAATCGTTGGTGGTGGCCCTCGCTGATGATGTTCGGTCCCCCCGATGACGCATCTCCGCATACGGCACAAAGCCTGAAGTGGAAAATCAAGCGTTTCACCAACGATGAACTCCGGCAGAAATTCGTTGATATATGTGCCGAGCAGATCAGGTTTCTCGGCCTCACCATCCCGGATCCCGATCTGAAATGGAATCCCGAACGCCGCTCATACGACTTTGGCCCAATCAATTGGGAGGAGTTTTGGACTGTGGTGAATGGGAACGGCCCCTGCAACCGCGAGCGCCTGGCAACCCGGAAAAAAGCCTGGGAAGAAGGCAAATGGGTACGGGAGGCCGCCGCTGCCTATGCTGAAAAGAAAGAATCCAGAAATAAAAAATCGGTTGCCTGATACCGTTAGTTCAGGACGAGATATGAGTAGAAATGCTTCATGGCCGCTTTGGGAGGTATTTATCCGCAGCCGGCAGGGTCTTGATCACAAACATGTGGGAAGCCTGCATGCCGCCGATGCCAAAATGGCAATTGAAAACGCAAGGGACGTGTATACCCGTCGAATGGAAGGGGTTAGCATTTGGGTGGTAGAAAGCAAATATATCCACGCTTCCAATCCTGACGACGCAGCGTCCCTGTTTGACCCGGCCAACGACAAGGTGTACCGCCATCCCACATTTTATGAGTTGCCCGACGAACTCAGTCATATGTAGTAACGAACAACAATGAACGATCTCATTCAATATACGCTCCATCTTGCCGACAATGCGCTGATTCTCGGACACCGGAACAGTGAATGGACGGGTCACGGTCCAATTCTGGAACAGGATATCGCGCTCTCCAATATTTCCCTTGACCTGATCGGTCAGGCCAGAATGCTTTACCAATATGCGGCCTCACTTTCCGGAAATGGTGCGACAGAAGATTCTCTTGCCTATCTCCGAACCGAGCGCGAATTCCTCAACTGCCTGCTCGTTGAACAACCCAACGGACACTGGGGTAACACCATAATGCGTCAGTTTATCTTCAGCGCATTTCAATATGGGTACTATCGGGAACTGAAGTCGAAGAAGGATGTGACCTTATCCGCAATTGCTGAAAAGTCGCTGAAAGAGGTTACCTATCATCTCCAATGGAGCAGCGAGTGGGTAATTCGGTTGGGTGATGGCACCGAAGAAAGTCACCTTCGTATGCAGGACGCACTGGAACTCGTCTGGCCCTTAGTTCCCGAACTATTCCGACCCGAACCCTACGAAACCCGGCTGGCGGAGGCGGGTGTTGCCGTTGAACCGGATAAAATTGAGACGCCGGTACGTGAAAAATTAACGGCGGTACTTACAGAAGCGAGTCTTTCCATACCGGAAGATTCGGGAGTATGGAGCGGACGTTCCGGCAAATCAGGAATTCATTCGGAGCATCTTGGCTATATCCTTTCGGAGATGCAGTACCTGCAAAGGGCCTATCCGGGATGTACCTGGTAAGCAAAAAAATAAACTCATGAAACCTCAGGTCGACACCATATATGGTTGGCTGGATGCTGTCAAGGATCCGGAAGTACCGGTGCTATCGGTTACGGATCTTGGTATTGTCAGAAAGGTTGAATGGGAAGATGATCGACTGATCGTAACAATTACCCCGACCTACAGCGGTTGCCCGGCCATGGATGTTATTGCTATGGAAATCCGGATGGTTTTGCTGGAAAAAAACATTCCCAATCACGAAATACGGAGACAGTTATCACCCGCCTGGACAACCGATTGGATGTCCCAAAAAGGGAAAGACGAACTTAAGGCATACGGGATTGCTCCACCAACTCATTCCCAATCGGTGTGTACACCGGAAGCTTTTCAGGAAGAAGAAGCCATCCAGTGTCCCCGATGCAACTCCTACCACACTAGCCTGATAAGCCGGTTCGGTTCAACGGCTTGCAAGGCTTTATATAAATGTGAAGAGTGTAGGGAACCATTCGACTATTTCAAATGTCATTAACCGAAACCAGGCGGTTTGACGCAAATAAAATCTGATCATGTCATCCATTCTTTTCCACAACGAAAACGGAATCGCTTCAATAACCCTTAACAGACCTGAAAAACTGAATTCCTTTAACCGGGAGATGGCGCTGGAGTTGCAGAAGGTTCTGGCATCCTGTGCCCGAGACAATGACGTAAGGGTTGTGGTTCTCCGCGCATCGGGCAAGGGATTTTGTGCGGGTCAGGATTTGGCCGAAGTTTTGGACCCCCATGGTCCCGGCATGAAAAGAATACTGGCAGAACATTATAACCCGATTGTGCTCGCCATCCGTGAAATGCCGAAGCCTGTGGTTGCAGCCGTTCATGGCGTAGCGGCGGGAGCAGGGGCCAATATTGCGCTGTGTTGTGATATTGTGTTGGCTGCCGAATCGGCTTCTTTTATCCAGGCATTTTCGAAGATCGGCTTGATTCCGGACAGCGGCGGTACCTATTTTCTGCCGCGGCTGGTGGGCTGGCAGCGGGCATTGGCGTTGACCATTACCGGCGACAAGGTATCGGCCGAAGAGGCATTTCAGATGGGAATGATCTACCGGTGTTATCCCGATGAAGTTTTTGAACAGGAAGTAACCCGCCTCGCCGAAAAACTTTCCTGTATGCCTACCAAAGCTATTGACCATATCAAACAGGCATTCAGCAACACCTGGCAGCACAGTCTGGAAGAGCAGTTAACACTCGAAGATGCGCTCCAGCAGGCTTCCGCCTCAACCCACGATTTTAATGAAGGTGTCCGTGCATTTATGGAGAAAAGAAATCCGAAATTTACCGGAAAATAGTTCGAATGCCTACTGCAACGGAAATCATCAATCAGATGTTGGAGAAGGATGCTTTCAGCAAACAGCTGAATATGCGTCGCCTTGAAGAACAGCCGGGTTTTTGTAAGGTACAGTTAACCGTAACCGAAAACTTGTGCAATGGGTTCGGGGTTGCCCATGGGGGAATAGCCTATTCCCTTGCCGATAGCGCTGTTGCGTTTTCGGTAAATAGCCTCGGTGAAATTGCTGTGTCGGTGGAAAGTTCGGTTACCCATTTGCTTCCGATTCAGGTGGGCGATAGTCTGATTTGCATCCCTTCCCGGGAGCGGGTCAGCAACCGGATTGCCGTGTATACCGCTGAAATTTTCAATCAGAAAGATGAAAAGGTAGCTCTGTTCCGGGGCGTTTATTACCGGACAGGCAAATCCTGGTAGCCATAACACGTTATTTATGTTTTATTCATTCAAGGGATTTCGCCCGGTTGTACACCCCTCTTCCTTCGTTCATCCCCAGGCGGCGGTGACGGGCAACGTAATCATCGGGAAGGACGTATATATCGGTCCCGGAGCAGCCTTGCGCGGTGATTGGGGTGGTATTGTCGTCGGAAACGGCTGTAATGTCCAGGAAAATTGTACGGTTCATATGTTCCCCGGAATTACGGTAGTTCTGGAAGAAGGCGCGCATATCGGTCATGGAGCGGTTATTCACGGGGCAAGAATCGGGCGGAATGTTCTGATAGGGATGAACAGCGTGATCATGGATGAAGTTGAAATCGGCGAAGGATGTATTGTGGGTGCGATGAGTTTTGTGAAGGCTGGGGAGAAAATCCCACCCCGCTCCCTCCTTGCGGGGAACCCTGCAAAAATAATCAAGTCGGTATCCGACGATATGCTCGATTGGAAAACCCGCGGGACAGCGTTATACCAGGCCCTCCCTGCGGAAATGAAGCAACACTGGGCCGAATGTCAGCCTCTTCCTGAGCCGGAGGCCGATCGTCCGGCACAGGAAAAGCTATATGAAACCTGGAACGCCATCCGGAAAAGCTAAGGAAGAATCCACCGATCTTCCGAAATTTGCGCCCAATTCCATCACCCGTGAAACATCAGGCTATGAACTGGATTATCCTCATCATCGCAGGTTTTTTTGAAGTCGGATTTACTACCTGTCTTGGTAAAGCCCGCGAAACGACCGGTGCAACCTCCGTCTGGTGGATGGTCGGCTTTTTTGTGTGCCTGGCCCTCAGTATGTACGGTCTGTACAGGGCTACCCAAACGCTTCCTATCGGAACGGCCTATGCGGTTTGGACCGGAATCGGTGCTGTCGGCTCGGTATTGATGGGGGTTTTTCTGTTTCGGGAACCTGCCGAATTCTGGCGCCTGTTCTTCCTTTCAACGCTGATTGCCTCCATTATCGGGCTCAAGGTCGTAAGCCATTAAAAGGAGGTCTCCTCTTAATTTAATACTTTCGCGTTTCAAGTGCGTGTGTGATATGGAAAAATCGAACTTTGTAGATCAGATCAGGATATATTGCCGTTCCGGACATGGGGGAGCGGGCAGCCGGCATTTTATGCGAACGAAATTCAATGCCATGGCTGGTCCTGACGGAGGCGACGGCGGACGCGGAGGCCATATAATCCTCCGCGGAAACAGCCAGCTCTGGACCCTGCTGCACCTTCGTTACTATAAAAACGTAATCGCTGAAAACGGAGAAAACGGAAGTGGAAACAACTCTTCCGGTCGTTTCGGAAAAGATATTATCATCGAAGTTCCATTGGGTACCGTCGCCCGTGACGAAGAAACCGGCGAACAGGAGGCTGAAATTCTCGAAGACGGGCAGGAAGTTATCTGGCTGCCCGGAGGCCGCGGCGGTTGGGGTAACAGCCATTTCAAAACGGCCACCAATCAGGCTCCCGAATATGCCCAGCCGGGCGAACCCGGTGTCGACGGCTATAAAATTCTTGAACTGAAAGTTCTGGCGGATGTGGGGTTGGTGGGATTTCCCAATGCGGGCAAGTCGACCCTACTCAGTACCATAACTGCTGCCCGGCCCAAAATCGCAGATTATGCCTTTACTACACTTACGCCACAATTGGGCATGGTGGAATACCGCGACGGACGATCTTTCTGTGTTGCCGACCTGCCTGGTATCATCGAAGGCGCCGCCGAAGGTAGAGGTTTGGGCCACCGATTTCTACGCCATATCGAACGAAACTCGGTGCTGCTCTTTCTGATTCCTGCCGATAGCGCCGACCATCGTAAGGAATTTGAAATACTGGTCAACGAGCTTGAGGAATATAATCCGGAAATGCTCGATAAGGATTTTATCATCGCCGTCAGCAAAAGCGATATGCTTGATGAAGAGTTGAAAGAGTCTATCCGTAAAGAACTTCCTGACGATATTCCCCACGTATTTATTTCTTCGGTTACCAACTATGGTATTTCCGAGCTGAAAGATCTGCTCTGGAAGGTTCTGAATGAAAAAAATGAGGATCACGAAGGCTAGATTGCCTCAGGTTCTCTGATCAAAGTCGACAACCACGTTTCCTGAACGGGGATGGGCCTGACAGGTAAGAATAAAGCCTGCATCGATCTCATCTTGTTCCAATCCGTAGTTGACCTCCATTTCAACTTCGCCGCTGATCAGCTTTGCCTTGCATGTACAGCAAACGCCGCCCTTGCAGGCATAGGGGAGATCGGCCCCCTTCTCCAAGGCCGCGTCCAGAATGCTTTGGCTTCCGTATGGCAGGTCGAATGAAATGGCTGTTCCGTCGAGCTTAACCGTTACCGAACTGGTGGCACTGGAATCCGTCAGCGACTGTTGTTCTCCGTTGGACGTCTTTCTTCCCGGAGTGGTAAATAACTCAAAGTGAATCTTGTTTTGGGGAACCTGCTTTTCCTCGAGAAAAGCCTTTACCGTAAAGATCATTTCTTCCGGCCCGCAGAGGAAAAACTCATCGACAGAATGCAGACCAATCAGGTGATCGAAAAGCAGATTGCATTTTTCGCGGTCAATACGACCCGAATGAAGAGGTGTATCCGTTTTTTCCTGACTAAGGGTATGGTAAAGAATGAAGCGCGACATGTACCGGTTCTTGATGCCTTCAAGCTCTTCCCGGAATATGATGCTGTTGCGGTTCCGGTTACCGAATATCAGGATGAATGTACTTTCCTGCTCCGTTTCCAGGGTGGTTCGGATGATGGACAGTAACGGTGTTATTCCGCTTCCGGCCGCAAAAGCGACATAGGTCTTTTTATTGGCCGGATTGAGAGGGGTATAGAAGCGTCCTGTTGGTGGAAGCACCTCGATAATATCACCTGGTTTAAGTTCATGGTTGGCGTAGCCCGAAAAGAGGCCACCTTCTACCTTTTTTATCGCTACTCTCAGTTCACCCTCGTTCGGTGTTGAACAGATCGAGTACGATCGCCTGATCTCCTCATTCCGGAGGATTTTCCGGAGAGTGATATTTTGGCCGGGTATGAATTTAAAAGTATCTGCAAGATTTTCGGGGATATCAAAGGCTACGGAAACACAATCGGGAGTTTCCCTGCGAATATCGCGAACGGTCAGAGGGTAGAAATGTACAGCCACGCCGGAAAGTTTATTTTTTTATTCCTTCGATCAGATATTTTACCATATTGTCTTCCATTACTTCTTCAGATATGGACTTGCGCGATCTTTGCCACGACTCCAGTCCGCTGATTGCTGAAAGTATGGTGAGCACGGCCACATAGGGCTCAATATTTTTCATTTCGCCGTTTTGAATTCCTTTTTCGATCAGCATTCCGAGGCGTTTTCGGTAGCTGCGACGCTGGTTGAGAAAATTGGAGAGATAGGGTTCCGGAAGATGACGCCATTCGTGATCGGAGATGTATACATTTTCATATTGATCGATCATCATCCGGATATGGAATCGGATAATCGCTTCCAATTTGGCCAGGTAGGAGTCGGTTGAACTTTCGACCGAATCAATATTGGTAATAAAGTGATTGGCCACACGGAAGCAGATTTCCTGAAGCAGTTCGGCCTTGGATTGGATATGGTTGTACAGGCTGGCCGCTTCAACCCCCACCTGTTCAGCCAGGTCGCGCATGGATGTGGCGCTGAATCCTTTTTCGCGGAATAACCGGGAAGCCGTTTCAATGATGGCTTCTTTTTTGGTGCTGTTTTTTCGGCTTTTGATCTTCGACATACCCGTAAAGATACGAAATGCTAACAATTGTTAGTGCAAACGCATGTCGACGGAGGGAATTTTGTTAGTCAAAATATGGGAATGCTGGAAACCGGAAGTCGGTTGAGTTTTCGGACGATTTCTTTTTTCAGGCCTTCACCGGCTTTTTTAAGGCAGTATTTGTGATGCATCCGGAAAAGCGGTCGGAAAATGGGTGATAGGATCCGGAGCAGTTTGCGTTCGGGAACGATACGCCATTCGAAGGTGACCAGGCAGGAATGGCCTTTCTTTTCGACCAGCCATCTTCCGCGGCCGCTCAGGTCGCCCGAAATATCGAATATCAGTTCCCTGTCGGGAATGATGCTGACAATGGTGTTTTCCAGTCGGAGAAGAACCGGGAGAAGTCCGTCTACTTCCATAACACATCCGGACCCGGGCAAGGCACCGGGCACATCGCCCATGGGTTGTGCTTTCCGGATAACCGTTCCCCACCATTGGGGATAGGTCTCGGCATTGGTCAGGTATTCAAATACCAGCGATGGTGAAGCCGGTACCTCCATTGCGGCTCGGAAATGAAATACTTTAGCAGGCATAGGTAATTCATTTAGTAGTTTAGTCGCATAGATACGGCTCAGGCCATGTAAACTGATCAATCCTTGTTTATAAAGGAATTAGAATCTCTAATATACAAAAAAGCTGCGATATGCCCGATTTTTATGGTAGGTTTGCAGCGTTTAAAAATAAAAAATTCAGCATGTCTTTAATCGCAGTTGGTACCATGGCATTTGATGCTATTGAGACCCCATTCGGAAAAACTGACCGTATCGTCGGAGGGTCAGCTACTTATGTCGCCTATGCAGCCAGCAACTTTGTGCAGTCGGTTAAACAGATTTCCATCGTTGGGTATGATTTCCCCCAGGATGAAATGGACGAGCTCCGTAAACGCAATGTTGAGCTGGATGGGGTAGAGATTGTAAAAGACAAGAAATCCTTTTTCTGGAGCGGGAAATACCATCTGGACATGAATACCCGCGACACACTGGTTACCGATCTGAATGTATTGGCGGATTTCAAACCGGTGGTGCCCGAATCGTACCAGTCTGCGGAATTTCTGATGCTGGGCAACCTGGATCCCGTGGTGCAGCTGGATGTGATCAATCAAATGAAAAAGCGGCCCCGCCTGATTGTAATGGATACCATGAACTTCTGGATGGAGGTTGCTCTTCCCAAGCTTGAGGAAGTTCTGAAAAAGGTGGATGTGCTTATGGTTAACGACAGCGAAGCACGTCAGCTCAGTGGTCAGTTCTCGCTTGTGAAGGCAGCCAAAACCATTTTGTCGATGGGGCCCCGTTACCTGATCATCAAAAAAGGCGAACACGGCGCATTGCTCTTCCATGAGAACAACGTATTCTTCGCGCCTGCTCTTCCCCTGGAAGACGTGTTTGATCCTACCGGTGCGGGCGATACGTTTGCCGGTGGTTTCATTGGGCATATTGCCAGAACCAAGGATATCTCCTTCGAGAATATGAAAACGGCAATTATCGTTGGTTCAGCAATGGCTTCTTTCTGCGTGGAGAAATTTGGCCCTACACGTCTTAAGGAAATCACCCACCGGGATATTGAAGAGCGCATTCAACAGTTTGTAAACCTGGTGAATTTCGATATTGCACTTACCTGATCAAACTGATCACCTTTTTCCATAAATGGGTTTTTCCGGAGGAATGGAAACGCTCAATCACGATCACGTAATGCCCAGAGGCCATCGGTTCGTGTTTGTCGTTGGTGCCATCCCATCGGAAAAACCCTTTTCTTCCCATCAGGAACTGTCTGGCCAATATGCGCACCGGCCATCCCTCCGGATGAAAGATCCGCACGGAGGCGATCCACCCTTCTTCTTCCAATTCATAGTGTACGAACAGCAAATCTCTCTCTCCGTCAAGGTTAGGGGTAAACAGGGTATATGGAAGTGAATAGGCCTTTTCATTTGTGGCCTCCGGATTCGATTGTGAGTTCGTATACCCCGGCGTTGCAAATCCGGATGCCGAAGAGGCGGATTGCCAGTTTTCCGGGCTGTTGCTGTTTCCGCGCGGAAAGATTCTCTCCAATGATACACCCGATGCATCCCGCAGTAGCGGATGATGCCATTTTTCGGAGTACCCGACTTCATCAATGATCTCTCCCTGGACGTCCAGAAGGAGAATGGTTCCCTTATCGTTTGGCATTGAGGGCAAATTATTTACCCTAAGTAGTTGGTCGGGAAATTGGGTGAGATACGCAATGCTCAATGCTTCCGGATTGGTGGTAAACGCGATGCATTCTCCCGGAAATATCAGACGGGGTAAACTACTGACCGTGTTTATTTGGTTTATTTCTCCCCTTGAATTTCGGTTGGCAAACCGCAGGTTGGTCAAACCAACGGCACTCTTCCCACAATTGATGAGCTCGACGAAATCTTCGACCGGAGGCCTGGGATTAAACAGCAGTTCGTTTATTCGTAGGGCTCCGGCTTCCGGCTTCCGGGGGTAAGCTGTTTTAATGGTTTCGTTCCGGATCTCGGAAAAATTACCGCAGCTTCCGGCGTAGCTGATTTTCAAATTGAGGACTCCCGATGTATCTAACGGTTTATCGAATCGGATTACCGCTTCCTGAAAAAATGGAGGAAGGAGTTCTGCGGCCACCTGTGAATGCGAATCGGGTATCTGTGCAAGCAGGTTTGGGACGCTGCCGTCCTGAAGCGGGAGATTGAAGCAAACCTGTATCCGGTGGTCGTCGGTCACGAAGGAGTATAGCGTCTTCAGTTCCGGAGCCGGCGATTTTGTTTTCTCCGGTCGGTTGGCTTGGCCGGGTGTTCCTCCCCGTGGGTCGGAGGATGCGCACCAGTTTATGGGATTCCCGCTGCCAAATGCGTTTTCCTGACATGCTTTCGAAACATCAATCATTTCCAGGGTCCAGCCGCCTTCTTCCTTCAATTTATTGCCGTACCACGCAAGCGTGTATTCCAATGCATGAATAATATTCCCGGAAGCGTCTTCCAAAACCAGTAGGTCGCCCGCATTGTCGAGCGAAGGGAATCGGGTAACGACCACCGTTTTGCCCAGTTGCGAAAAGGCGGAAGCCGATCCGCTGGCGCAGAGAATGACGTATTCGCCGGGGTTGATCTGTGCGTCTGTGGAAATCGTACCGGTTCCGCTGCGGTCTTTGATGGACCAGCCGCGGAGGGAGACGGGTAAGGAACCCGTGTTATACAACTCGATAAATTCCGATTCCGGAAGGCCTTTCACAGGCGTTGGGTCGGCCATCAGTTCCGAAATCACGACACTGTAACGGGGTGTCTGGGCATAACCTGGAGTGATGGCCGAAGTTGCGGTCATCAATAGCACCAACCCACAAATTTTGTCGTTCAACCTTTTCATAAAACGAAGGTAGAAGCCTGGTTTTTCCCCGGCAACGTGAAAAAAACGGTATTTTTTTTGGAAATCCCACCGGTTTCTATTTACTTTTGCGCCCATGATGATGTATAAACACACAAAACGCATTAAGAAACAGTTTCCTGATCAGGAAGGTGAGTAAGCGTGTTGTGTTTACAATAGAACTGAAGGCCTTCCCGAGTGGAAGGCTTTTTTTTTGGCAAGAATCAAAACAATAATAAACAACAAACCAACAAAACATGAAAGTAGCAGTAGTAGGCGCCACTGGCCTCGTAGGATCAAAAATGCTGCAGGTACTCGAGCAGCGGAATTTCCCCGTAACTGAACTTATTCCCGTAGCATCCGAAAAATCTATCGGAAAGGAAGTTTCCTTTAAGGGTAAAACCTATAAAGTGGTTGCCTTTAACGACGCTATTGCTGCAAAACCGGCGGTTGCGCTGTTTTCAGCCGGAGGCGGCACTTCTCTTGAACTGGCTCCAAAATTTGCCGAGGCGGGCATTACCGTTATTGATAACAGCAGCGCGTGGCGTATGGACCCCACCAAAAAACTCGTGGTTCCGGAAGTAAACGCACACGTGCTCACCGCAGAAGATAAAATTATTGCCAATCCGAACTGTTCCACCATTCAGATGGTATTGGTTCTTAAACCGCTTCACGATCGTTATAAAATCAAACGCGTTGTGGTAAGCACTTATCAAAGTGTTACCGGAACCGGTGTCAAAGCGGTTAACCAGCTGATGAACGAGCGGGCGGGTAAGGAAACCGAAATGGCCTATAAATATCCCATCGATCTCAATGTTATTCCCCAGATTGATGTTTTCCTCGAAAACGGCTATACCAAAGAGGAAATGAAAATGGTTAAGGAAACCAATAAGATCATCGGCGACGACAGTATCCGTGTAACGGCTACAACTGTACGTATTCCGGTAATGGGCGGACACAGCGAAAGCGTAAACATCGAATTTGAGAACGATTTCGATCTGAACGAAGTGCGTTCTATCCTGGCTGCAGCTCCGGGTGTAGTGGTTGAAGATGATCCGGCCAATGCCGTTTATCCCATGCCGCTCAATGCGCACGATAAGGACGAAACCTTTGTTGGACGTATCCGTCGCGACGAGAGCCAGGATAAAACCCTGAACCTCTGGATTGTGAGCGATAACCTGCGTAAGGGTGCTGCAACCAATGCTGTTCAGATTGCGGAATACCTGAACAGCAAAGGACTTCTGGGATAAGAAAGGCTTGAATTAAATTGAAACGGAAGGCGTGGGCGGTGTCTGCGAAGCAGAGGCTAGTCCACGCTTCTGTTTAGAAATACGATCAACGGATGCAGTGCCTTGAATGCAGCAACAGCATTCTTAAGGAGGGATTTCGATGTCAGTTCTTCATCCGTCAGGCTCTTATCGGCAATAAAACTTTTCAGGCGTAGGTATTCAATGGCGGGGTTGTCTTTTTCGTAGCCTTTGGGGGTGGTGACCAAGCTGAACTCGGAACGCTTATCCAGATCCCCATAGGTTGAGCGGAAGGCTTTGTTGCCAATGATTTGTTTGAATTCGTCGAAATTATAGTCGATTTCCTGCCGGATCATCTTCAGCTCCGGAGCCATAGGCATATAAACGCCACCGCCGATAAAGCTTTTTCCTCCCGGCTCCAGATGGAAATAGTAGCCACCCAGGCTGGATTTTCGTCCGCCCATATTGATGGATGCACCAAAATTGGTTTTGTACGGAGATTTGTCTTTCGAAAAACGGATATCGCGGTTAATCCGAAACATACAATCTTTCGACGTAAGATGAGCTATTGAAGGGTCGAATGTTGCAGTTTGGACGATCAGTTGGTAAATGAAGCGGGAAAAATCGGCTCGGGCTTCTTCGTAGGCCTTTCTGTTTGTATCAAACCATTCCTTCCTGTTGTTCTTCTTTAGATTGCGAAGAAAAGATAAGGTTTCTTTTTCAAGCATTATTCAATTTTTTCAGACCCGGCCCCAGTTTTCGCCACTCTTGATCCGGTACAGCGTCATTTCGCTGACATCGTATTTTTCGGCGAGCTGGCGGATGGTAAGCTTTCTTTTCGGATCGTTCAACGTTTTCTTGATAGACCTCACCTGATTGGCATTCAGTTTCAATCCCTTGGTTCGGTTGGCCTGAACTTCCTTATAGGCAATTTTCTGAGGACTGTTCTGCTGATGCGCAATCATTTCTTCAAGCGTAGCCCATTTCAGATTCTTAACCGAATTATCGGTTTTGTTGTGATTGAGATGGATTACGTATTTGTGTTTCGTCGAAGGCTTTTTCAGGAAAAGCTTCGCGATCTCACGGTGGATATACAATGTTCCGTTGCTGTCGGGCCGATGCAGGTTAAGTGTTCGGTATCCCGTGGTTAACGAACCGCTGAGCAGTTTGCCATCTGTATGAACATCTTCTGTATAGGATGCAACCCTGCCGAGCGATGATAACCCGTATTTCTTGCGGAGTTGTTTCCAGCCGGTGAAGGTCAAGTGTTTCCACGCCTCGCCGTTGATTTTTTTTACCATGAGATGTTGATTTGTATTAAAGTTACAAAAAAACTAATGCGAAATGGTAAAAATTACCGGTGATATTTAGCCGAAGAGCTCCAAAAATTCGGCCTCAGAAATGACCCGTATCGTTGGAATTTTTTTTGCTTTTTCCAGTTTTGAACCGGCATCTTCACCTACCACCAGGAAGTTGAGTTTGCTGCTGACGCTGCTTAGGATCTTTCCTCCGTTGGCTTCTACCATAGCCTCCGCTTCGCTGCGTTTTAAGCGGTTAAGTGTGCCCGTGAACAGAAAGGTTTGCCCGGCCAGATTACCTCCGGCGTTTTCGTCCTTTTGGTGTTGGTTCCTGAGATTCAATCCATTCGCTTCCAACTCGGCCAGCATTTTCAGATTTTCCGCGTTGTGGAAGAAGTGATGGATACTGCCGGCAACCTTGGGGCCGACGTCTTCCAGCCGGAGGAGTTGTTCTTCGGTAAAGGAACTGAATTCCAGTATGTGCTGTACGCTGCGGGCCAACACCTTGGCCGTGGTTTCTCCGATGAACCGGATACCCAGTCCATAGATCAGCCGGTGCAAGGGTTGTTGTTTCGATTTTTCGATCGCTTCCCGGAGGTTTGTCACCGAGCGCGGCCCAAACCCTTCCAGCTTGCTTATTGCGTCAAAATCAAGCGTATAGATGCCGGGAATGTCTTTCAGAAGTCCAAGTTCATAAAATCTACGGACGTTGGCATCGCCCAGACTCCTGATGTCCATCGCGTCCTTGCTGACAAAATGAATGATCCTTTCTACTACCTGCGCCTGGCATTCAATATTGATGCAGCGCCAAACGGCTTCCCCCTCTTCACGGAAAAGTCCGCTGGAACAAACGGGGCAGATTTTCGGGAAGGCAATTTCCTTCTCGCTTCCGTCGCGTACATCCCGCACCGACTGAACGATCTGGGGAATGACATCACCTGCCCGTTCTATAATTACCATGTCGCCAATCTTCAGATCCTTCTCGCGGATATAGTCTTCGTTATGTATGGAAATGCTGCTCACGGTTACACCGCCGATGAACACGGGATCCAGTTTGGCGACAGGGGTAACGGCACCGGTCCTTCCAACCTGAAACTCTACCGCCCTCAGCCTGGTGGTGGCCTGCCTTGCCTTAAACTTGAAAGCGATGGCCCAGCGGGGGTGATGGGTTGTCATCCCCATCTTTTCCTGGAGCTCAGTGCTGTCAACTTTTATCACCATCCCATCGATCTCATAGGGAAGGTTATCGCGTTCTGCTTCAAAGGAATGGCAGTAGTCAATTACTTCCTGAATCGTTCCGAAAACCTTCATCTGACTTACAGGACTGCGGAAGCCCATTTCCCACAGCAACTGAAGGGAGCCGCTATGTGTTTTCAGCAGTTCCGGCATTTCCGTACCGGTGATGGTGACGTCGCTGACATGATATAGAAAGGCTTCGAGATTTCTCTTTCCCACTTCCCTTGGATCCTTGATCCGCAGCGAACCGGATGCGGCATTTCTCGGATTGGCCAGGGGCGGAATATTCTGTTCCATCAGCTTCTCATTGTAGCGTGCAAAGTTCTCTTTGTTGATGAGCACTTCACCTCGTATTTCGATCTGCTGAATGCCGTATTTCGAAAACGGCGCAGAAAGCGGAATCGAACGGATTTGTTTGATATTGGTGGTAATTTCTTCACCCTCAACACCATCGCCACGTGTGGCGCCACGAACCAGAACATCGTTTTCATAGATCAGGGAGATGCTGGCGCCGTCGAATTTGGGTTCAATACAATAGTTGATTGTGTTGAGACCGGTAAGCTCACGGGCCTTTCTGTCCCAGTCCAGAAGGTCATCGGCATTATAGGAGTTTTCAAGGGAAAGCATCGGCACCAGGTGCTGAACCGTAGGAAAACTGCTGGTCAGTCCCCTTGCAACCCGCTGCGTCGGCGAGTCCGGCGTTATCAACTCGGGGTGCTGTGCTTCAAATTTCTCAAGAATCTTGAACAGCGTATCGTATTCAGGATCGGAAATGGAGGCATCGTTCAGTACATAGTACCGGTACTCGTGAAAACGCAGAAGGCTGCGCAATTCTGCAATCGACTCAATCCCTTTTGATTCCGGGGCCTTTAACCATTCAAGGGTTAAATCCTGAAAATTTCTGGTCTGTTCCTGTGTGTACATTGTATTGAGTTGAATTACAAAGGTATGGAGCGTTTGCAAACGGGAACGATAAAATCTGCCCAAAAAATTTAATGTGTAAAAAGTACACAAATAGGAAAACTTAAGTAAATTGGGTATGCCGCCAAATACGATGCGTATGAAACGATTGCCTGTTCTGCTTTTTCTTCTTCTGGGCTGTGACTCAGCCTTGCATGCGCAGCTGGTGACCTGGTCGCCGGCCTTCCCGACTGCAGAAGATACCGTGCTGATTACCTTTGATGCGTCGAAGGGTAACAAGGGACTTTTCAACTATGCCGGCGACGTTTATATTCATACAGGCCTGATCACCAATTTGAGCAGCGGCCGTTCGGACTGGAAGTATGTTCCGTCGACCTGGAATACGAACGATCCGGCGTTTCGGATGACGGCATTGGGAAACAATAAATTTCAGTTTCGATTCGATACCCTGAAGAAATATTTTAACCTGCCGGCTTCTGAGCAGATTCTTCGGATTGCCATGGTTTTCAGAAGTTATAATCCATCGGGAGATGCGCTGGAAGGCAAGGTCTCCGATCTTTCTGCCGACGGAGGAAACGTCTACATCCCGGTTTATCCGGACAGAAACCTTAGGATAGTTCTTACCAAACCGGAAACGGAGCCCCGATACGATCCCTTTTTAATTCCCCTGAACAAGCAGGTGAATGAGGAGATTGAGGTGGAAGCCATCGCCAGCGAAGACGCTGATATCCGTCTTTTATTGAATAACAATGAAATCAATTCGGCTACGGGTGTCGGCCAACTGGCGGGTTCGGCGTTGATAACCGATGCGGGGGAACAGACCATAACAGCCGAAGCGACCAAAAGTGGCACGACTGTAAAATATGCGTTATCGTTTTTTGCCTCCGGTGCAGTGGAAACGGCTCCGCTTCCCGCCGGAACACGCGACGGCATCAATTATCACGCAGGCGGAACCTCAGTAACGCTGGTTCTCTTTGCGCCATATAAAAACACAGTTCTGGTAATCGGTGATTTCAACGATTGGACAGAATCCGTGGAACACACCATGAAAAAAACGCCGGACGGGAACCGGTGGTGGGTTACACTTTCCAATTTGACGCCCGGAACCGAATACGCCTATCAGTATCTGGTAGATGGTACTCTTCGAATTGCGGATCCCTACGCCGAAAAAATTCTGGATCCGGACAACGATACGGAAATCCGTAATTCCGGCGTCTACCCCGGTCTCAAAGCTTATCCCTCCGGCAAAACAAATGGTATCGTTGGCGTACTCCAAACGAATAAGCCCGTCTACAACTGGGTTGTCCAGAATTTTACCCGTCCGCGTCCCGAGAATCTTTTGATATACGAGTTGCTGGTCCGCGATTTTCTTTCCGATCATTCCTGGAACTCACTGAAAGACACCATCCCCTATCTGAAAAAACTGGGCATCAATACCATCGAATTAATGCCTTTTAATGAGTTTGAAGGAAACCGCAGTTGGGGATACAACCCTTCCTTCTATTTCGCCCCGGATAAGTTTTACGGAACCGACGATGCCCTGAAGTCGTTTATAGACGCCTGTCACCAGAATGGAATAGCTGTGGTGATGGATATGGTTTTGAACCATTCGTTTGGACAGTCGCCCATGGTGCAGCTTTATTTCGACGCGGCACAGAACCGGCCGTCGGCAAACAGTCCATGGTTTAATCCGATTGCCAAACATCCGTTTAATGTGGGTTACGATATGAATCATGAGAGTGATGCCGTGAAATACTTTTTCAGTCGCGTAACGGAGTTCTGGCTTAAAGAGTACCGGCTCGACGGTTTCCGTTTCGATTTGTCCAAAGGGTTTACACAGAAGAACAGTTGTAGCACCGGAGGTTGTGGTACGGATGCCGAGGTGGCTGCGTGGAGCGCCTACGATGCCTCGCGTGTGGCCATTTGGAAAGCATATTACGACACGTTGCAGAAACACGCACCGGGCTCCTTTGTGATTTTGGAGCATCTTTCGGAAAATTCGGAGGAAAAAGAACTTTCGGATTATGGAATGATGTTTTGGGGAAAGGCCACGGACCCGTTCAATGAAGCCACCATGGGATATCACGATGGCGGAAAATCGGATTTTTCCTATGCACTGTATACCAGTCGTGGTTGGTCGCGGTCCAACCTGGTCACCTATATGGAAAGTCACGATGAGGAACGTCTGATGTACAAGAATCTCCAGTATGGAAACAGCAGCGGTACCTATAATGTGAAACAGCTTTCCGTGGGCCTTACACGCAATGCTGCGGCCGCTGCATTTTTTTGGTTGATACCGGGCCCGAAAATGATGTGGCAGTTCGGCGAAGTGGGCTACGACTATTCGATTAATTATTGTACCGATGGCAGCATCAACGACGCCTGCAGGGTGGGTGATAAACCCGTTCGCTGGGATTATTTGCAGAATCCTGATCGTTTGGGCCTGAGAAATGTGTACGACAGTCTGCTCAAGCTCCGACGCCAACCGCTTTTCACCGACACCTGGAAAAGTTCGGATATTGCCGTTTCGGCGAATAGCACCAATGGTTTGAAATCCATGGTTGTTCGGACATTCAACGATACATCGTCCATAGTAGTAGTGGGGAATTTTGGAATGACAACCCAAAGTATTCAGGTTACTTTTCCCCGGCCAGGGAACTGGTTCCGGTATATGAGTACGGAAGTGGTGACGGCCACCGGAAGCGCCCAGGCGATTCAACTGAATCCCGGAGAGTTCCGGATATTTCTCAGCCGAAATTTATATGGAACGAATGTTACAGCGGTACGGGATATTGATGCTGACGGCCGATCGATCCGTTTTCAGCTGGTTCCGAATCCTGCGACGCCACAGTCGGATATCCAATGGGAAGTCGCGGAGGCCGGTAATTTGGGTGTTACGGTTTGTAACAGTATGGGGCAAAGGATTGGAACTCCGCGCACCCTTATGGCCGGGGCCGGCAAGGGTAGCGTTCGTTGGGAGTCGGTTGCGGGAAATGGATTGCCGCCCGGCTTCTACTACATCCGCTTTCATTGGAAGGGGCGGACATACGTTGAAAAAGTAGCCGTATTTCGATGAGAAAATCTCGACAAAAGAGATAAATTGCGCTATTGCAACCCAAAACATTGGTTATGACCAGAAGACCATCCGCGAGGCCCAATATCAATACTACCCCCATCAGCATCGACAATTATTTCAAAGTGGCGATTTCGGTGGACTGCGTCATTTTTGGTTTCGACGAAGGTGTTCTGAAAGTGCTGCTGATCAAGTGCAATTTCAATGAATTCAGAGGACAATGGTCGCTGCTCGGCGATCTGGTCCGACCCGATGAGGATATGGATGAGGCATCGTATCGCATACTTCGTGAGCGTACCGGTCTGGATGATGTTTATCTGGAACAGGTTCACACGTTTGGCTCTCTTAACCGGCACCCAAGCGGACGGGTGATCACAACGGCATATTACTCGTTGGTAAACATCCAGCATCATAAATTGGCACTGTCCGACAATGAGTTGCATTGGCATCCATTTGACGAAATCAAATGTCTGGCATTCGATCACATGGACATACTGAATACCTGCTACGCCCGCCTTCAGCAAAAAGTGCTGCGCGAACCGGTGGTATTCAATCTGCTGCCCCCGAAGTTTTCGCTCCGTGAACTGCAGTCGCTTTACGAAGCCATTCTTGGCGTGGAACTCGATCGCCGCAATTTCCGGAAGAAATTTTTCCAGATGGGATTTCTGACGGATACCGGTCAGATGGAAGACGATGTGCCGCATCGCCCGGGGAAACTTTACCGCTTCAACTATAAAAAATATACCAAGCAAAGCAAGAAACCGCTGGATATCAATTTCTAGTAAAAACAGCGGGCAAAGCTTAACGAAGAGCCGCATATCGATGTTGATATGCGGCTCTTTTCGTTTTGCCGTGCTTCTATTGGAAGCCCCCGAAAAATCTGAATTTAATTCTTGGGATTAATTAAAAAATAAATTACATTGTGTACATTATACACATTATTAAGGTGTAAAAAATACACATTATAGTACACGTGTAATTCCGGATTCATCCACATCAACAATTGCCATTATGACTGCCAGAAATCTAACGAGGATGCTTGCTGCGTTTAGCCTTTTACTGGCCCTCGTTTTGCCCGCCCGGGCACAACAACGCACCGTCTCCGGTACGGTTACCGATGCAAAAACAGGAGTGCCCCTACAGGGCGTTTCGGTTTCGGTGAAAAATAGCCGCATCGGCACCACTACCGGTGCCGATGGATCTTTCTCACTCAACGTTCCGGCGGACAGCCGCACATTGGTTTTTTCCTTTGTAGGTTTTGGTCCGACGGAGGTTCCACTCACCCAAACAAGTTTTGACATTCAGCTTGAGCCCGTGGTGTCCAGTTTTGAAGAGGTGGTCGTGATCGGCTATGGAACGCAGCGACGCCGCGATGTAACCGGGGCGGTGTCGAAGGTGGGGGGCGACCGGGTAAACACGATTCCTGCGCCCAGTTTTGAGGCCGCGCTCCAGGGGAAAGCCCCGGGTGTGCAGGTGATACAGGCGTCGGGGCTGGCGGGTTCATCTTCAGTTATTCGTATACGTGGCATAGGTTCCATCAGCGCAGGGGGGGATCCCCTATACGTAATTGATGGAATTCCGGTTACCTCCGACCCCTTTCTTCGTTCCGACCAGGGGGGGATGAACCTCAATCCCCTTGCGGCAATAAATCCGAACGATATCGAATCTGTGGAAGTTCTGAAGGATGCCGGTGCTGCGGGTATCTATGGAAGCCGAGGGGCAAACGGGGTCATCCTGATTACCACGAAACGTGGAAAATCGGGGAAGCCAAGGTTTAATTATACCAATAAGCTTGGTGTGGTGATGGCCTCAAACAAACCGGACTTTGTGAATGGAAGAGAATTTGTTACCCTTCTTCAGGAAGCCTGGGAAAACGACGGAAATACCGGACAACTACCTGCCGCGGAGATTCCGGGCGGTCTCACCTACGAACAGGCGATAGCCAACAATACCGATTGGTGGGATATCGTCACGCAGAAAGGTTTTCTCAATGAGCACAACTTATCGATGACACAGGGGAACGACAAACTGAAAAGCTATGTGGGAGCCACCTACAGCCGCAACGAATCCTATATCGCCCGAAACTTTTATCAACGGATGGCACTCCGTGCCAATATCGACTACAGGTTTTCCAATCAGTTCAAGGTTGGATTGACGGCGGCCTATAATCGCGGCATCAACAATAGGATAAGTATATGGGAAACCGTGGCCGCTGCCATGTCGGATGCACTGCCGATATTTCCGGTGTACAACGAAGACAGCACCTATTTCAGGGGAGGCAAAAACCCGCAACGGTATCTGGATAATACAAAATACCGAAACACCGACAATCGCTATCTCGGCGGATTGACACTGGAGTATTCCCCGGTAAAAAACCTGACCCTGAAAGCCGTTGGTTCGCTCGACTATCTGGAGTCCAATGATGATCAGTGGGAGAGCGGAGAATGGACCTCCGATTCGCGTGGGCCGATTGCAAAGCGTTATCCCATCTGGCTCACCAACTATACCACTACCTTTACGGCCAATTATCAATGGAACCCTACCTCCGATCATAAATTTACATTCCTTCTCGGTGCCGAAACCCAGGAAAGTAAAACAAAAAATACAAGCGGCGACATATATGCCTGGGGGCTCGAACAGCCTTTTTATAAAGGCCGTCAGGATGTATATAAGGATAGTTTGAATACCTTTCTCGACAACGGAAGCCGGAGAAAGCAGGTCATCGATAACTGGACCTTCAACAGTTTTTTTGCAAGAATCAACTACACCCTCAAGGATCGTTATGTATTTCAGGCACTGGCGAGAACCGATGGGTCGTCGAAGTTCGGGGAGAATAATAAGAGGGGGTTCTTTCCCGCTGTATCGGCAGCCTGGGTGCTTAGTGAGGAGCGTGTATTCAGCGATATTTCCGCAATCGATAATTTGAAACTCAGAGCTGGCTACGGAATTGTTGGTAATGCCAATTTCCCCGCGGGAGAATATTATTACAGTTACAGCGATCCCAATATTTACCTGGGGCTACCCGTCTGGTCCCCGAACAACATCGGCAATCCCAACCTTAAATGGGAAACGCTCCGGAACTTCGATTTGGGGCTCGACTTCTCACTATGGAACAGTATCGTCAGCGGTGAACTTGCCTATTACAGAAAGGTAACCGTTGATCAGCTGCTCAATCCCGGTGTGTCGGCATCCCTGGGTTTTTCCAATGCCTGGAGAAATCTGGACAACGGTAAGATTCTTAATGAGGGCGTGGAGCTTAGTTTAAACCTGAAACTGGTTGACCGAAGCGACTGGAAGTTCAGCGTTGGCGGAAACATCTCGCGCAATTACAACGAAGTGCTTTCACTCGGAAGTCTGGGCCCGGATGCCCTTCAGGGGGGATATAACGATACGCGGATTGCCGAAGGGTATCCCGTGGGGACCAACCTACTCATCCGGTATATGAGACCGGACCCGGCGGATGGATTGCCGATCTGGCTCGACAAAAATGGAAAGGAAACCAAAACCCACAACCTTGACCATCGCGTTCTGGTTGGAAAAGTGCTTCCCGACTATATGGGCGGTTTCAACACCTCGTTGGCCTACCATAATTTTCTGTTTACCACCTTATGGACCTATGTTATCGGTGGCAATATCTATGATGGTTCGGCCAAATACATGAATGTAGGGAACAACTGGAATGTCCGGCGCGATTTTCTGGACAGATGGCAGAAGCCCGGCGATATAGCCAAATATCCACGTTATACTTTGAATATCGCCGGTTACCCGGGGCTGAGCAATAACGACAACTACAACTCCACCATGTTCCTGTACGACGCCGATTACCTGCGGCTGCGTGAAGTAAGCTTGTCATACCGACTCCCGGGCTCGCTGATCTCCGGAACCTTTATACGCGATGCACGGATTATGGTGACGGGGATGAATCTTCTCACGTTTACCAAATATCCGGGTGCAGATCCGGAAATCGCCCGCGATTTCCAAAATGCACAGGACAGAAACATGAGCCCCAACGTGACTTATCTGACACCGCCGCAGTCGAAGTCGTACATGCTCTCTCTAAACATTAACTTTTAAAGCTGCCACATGAAAAAGTTATATATAGCACTAACGTTGGTTGTAAGTACATTTTTCCTGTCGTGTGATAAATTTCTTGAACGTCCGCCGGAAGCCAAAATTCCGGAGGAAGAGGCGCTGAAGACGGAAGACGATGTTGTGCGTGTGCTTTACGGTTGTTTTTTTCAGATGGGTGTGAATGAAATGTACAACGGTAAACTTCAGTCTACAGCCGAATATCTCGCCGATCATCTGAACGGCAGTTTTCTTACGGGAAAGGCGCAGGAAACCTTTAACAGAAGGACCACCATTTTCAATACCGACAATAATTTCCTTTACGTTGGCATTTACAATATCGTTTACAGGGCCAACAAGGCACTGGAGAAAATCGAACTGGTATCTGAACCGAACCGTGCGATTGTGGAGGGCCGGATCAAAATGGTCCGGGCGATTTGTCATTTCGAATTGGCACGCATGTGGTCCTTTAATCCCGGTTATTCGGAAGCGAATGCTCATCCGGGTATTCCTATTCGACTCAGTACAGAAGTGACGCCGCCGGTGCGGGCCTCGGTGAAGGAAGTATACGATCAGATTATAAAAGATCTTAAGGAAGCTGAAGCTTCGCTTCCCGATTTCGATTCGGACCGCAGCTTGGGTGATAAAAATACCGCACGGGCTTTCCTGGCGAAAGTGTATTTCCAGATGAACAATTTCGCCGACGCGTACCATTATGCCGATCTGGTGATCAAATCCGGGAAGTATCCACTTGAGCCAACACTGAAAACCCGTTATTCGCCGGAAGGAACGGCAGAGAGCATTCTGCGGATTAAAAACCTGAGCGGTTCGCACGAGCCCGGCGGAACGTTGAGGGCTACCATGTCGGGGAGAAACAATCCGCCTGCGGCCCGTTTCACACAGGGCTTTTACGATTTTGTTGCCGGCTTTCCCGGCGATAACCGGATCGAATGGCTTAACAATACCCGGCACACCAACGTCATTTACGTGACGAAATACGACTCTTCTCAGTTTGAGCTTCCCATCATCACCATCACCGAAATGTATCTCACGAGAGCAGAGGCGGGCGGAGAGATTGCGGACACAAACCCGGCGGCCCGAACAACAGGAATCGAGGATATCAACCGGATTATTGAAAGGGCGTACGGCAACGACTCCCGAAACCTGCCTTCAACCGCATCGGCTGACCTGCTGATACAAACGGCCCGCACCCAACGGGAGATCGAATTGATGGGGGAGGGCGACCGGTTACATCAAATCGCCAGAATCGGTGCGCATCCGAATCCGGCGCGGCGAAATGAACTTCTCGACCGACGGGGCGCATTCTGGAACTGTCCGGGTTTTATCCTTCAGTTTCCGGACTATGAAAGGAACGCAAACGTGAATTTTCAAATGAATGTGGAAGGAGGTTGCCTCTGATCCGCCTAAAAATAGTTGACCATGAAACAGATTCTGATCATCACCATTCTTTCGGTTGCCGCAATATTCCATGCCTGTCGGCCCGATGACTATAAGGAAGTGGGGACTCCGGGCGACAGGGTTGCGCTGCTGGAAGGGACCTGGAAAGTTACCCGGGTTGTACAGCAGGATGTTGACGCCATCCAGGAAGGTTTTCCCTACAAGGAACTGGATGTAACGGATGTTGCGCCCTTTACCAGTTCTACGCTCCGTTTAACGCTGAACGACGGACAGCCCGCAACCTTTTCGGCCAACAGGGGAACAGCTCCCTTCTTTCTTCCGGCAACATCCGGGGCCTGGTCGGTCGACAATGTATCCACACCGGGTGAGATCACCCTGGGTACGGGCGCATCAGCCGTCACAGTACAACTCGGATCCTATGTGTTGCTCGGCGGAAACAAAATGCAGTTTACGATCAGCAGAAAACAGGGGGATGCGACCGTTATGGCCTATGTGTATGAATTAACCAAACAATAAACTAACGGATATGTATAAACGAATTTTTCTGGTCAGTGCCGGCATGTTCCTTTTGGTCATGCAGCTGTTGGCGCAGACCGTTACGGTTACGCCGGCGGCATTTAAGGCAAGGGATACCATAACCATCGAAGTGGACGTTACCGGAACCGATGTGGCCGGAATCGAACCACTGTATATCTGGGCATTTCTTGACGCTCCGATGAATCCGAATCCACAACCCTCGCCCAACGGTGTTACGGGCGGCAACGGCTCCTGGACCAGTTCGAACGAGGCGATGCGGATGGAAAAGGTTGGCCCGAACAAATGGCGTTTCGGGATGCGCCCTACGCGGTTCTTCGCCGAGCTGCCCGCCAATATTGTGGAGATCGGGTTTCTGGTGAAGGCCAAGGACGGAAGCGGAACTCCGGAAAAGAAAACCAAAAACCTGAGCATAAAGCCCGATCCTTCGGTATTTATTGAAACCGAAAACCGGGTGTTTCCGCCCAAAGCCGATGCACAGGATGTGCTGACGATTAACTACAACCAGGCCAAAGCGTCTACCGTGAACGCAGGCAGGATGCAGGTGACCGACGTGGAAATCGCTGCCTATACCGAAAACGGCGTTCAGATCGGCGAAACGAAAACAGGCCTGACGGTTAGGCAATCCGGAGCAACCATCTATTCCTACTCCTTCATTCCGAACCTGTTGTTTGCGCCGCCGGGCACCACAAGAATCGGTTCCATCCGCTATCGGTTTGGCGGAAAACTTCCGGGAACAAATGAGATGGTGTACAGTGAATGGGCGGAGTATCAGCTTCCCGTATTAACCTACTAATTCATGCGAGATGAAAAAACTATTTATCTACACAATGGCATTGCTGATGGTGGGCTGCCGGAAAGCGGATCTGGCCAAAATCGTTTCGGAAGGCGAAGGCCTCGACGGAACGTCCTTTCTTCTTTCGGGCCCACGCAACGGCGATTCAGTACGACTCAATGCCGCTACACCCAACGAAACCGTGGTGTTCACCTGGAACCCCGTTACACCGGGTGTGGAAACGGAGCCCACCTATACGTGGGTTGCCAACCTGAAGTCGGCTGGGAATCTGGACGCCCCGATTATTGCCTTGCCTGCGGATGACGGCGGAAAAGCCACCCGCGCAACACTGACGTATAAACGAATGGATGATATTCTTGCAGCGCGGGGCGTTCCTCCGGGGGCGCGTATCGACCTGATCTGGAGTGTGGTGGCCGACAACGGCTCCGCAACGCTGAGTCCCGCAGGATTCTATGGCTTCAGCTTCATACGGTTTAACGATGGGGCCTCCCCATTCTATTTGCTGCAACCCTCATCATCAACCGAGACGGTTGAAATCGAGCCCGGGTCAACAACAGCATCCCTGCAATTCAACTGGACCAGGTCTGTGCCGGCCAAATCTACGCAGCCCGTGAGCTATCGACTTTGGATTTACGACACCTCCATGGCGCCGATATTCTCCATTCCGAGCGATAATAATGGCGTAGATTCTTTGGTTACGATTACCTACAAGGCATTTTCGGATTCTCTTATCAAATACGGATTTACCACCCTTTCCGATCTGGTTTGGTTGAAATGGAATGTGGTGGCCACCAGTGGTACCTGGAATCAAACCAGTGCGTTCACCAATCATCTGAATATTCTCCGCGAAGTAAAAATATACCTGGTCGGCGGCAGTACACCGATCGGATGGGAGCCGGCAAATGCATTGCAGATGATACCCGATGAGACGTTTTCCGGAGCATACTACACCTATGTTTACCTGAATGCCGGCGGAGGTGGGATTAAGTTTTTGAATCAGAAAGAGTGGCCCGGCGGGCCGTTGAATGCAACGGATTGGGGAATGAAACCCGGTTCCCCGGGAGAGCTGGCGGCGGATGGAGAAGACAATATTCCGGTGCCGGCCGACGGGGTTTACCGCGTAACCTTTGATCTGTCAGGCATGAAATACTATGTTCAGGAAGAACACGGAAGAATGGCTACTGTTGGCGATGCAACGCCGGCGAGCTGGGATCCGGGCAGCGTATTCCCCTCCCAAGCCCTTGGTCTGGTTGAAACCAACTTCTTTTTGGGTATTCTCGACTTCAATGGCGGTGGAAACTTCAAGCTGATTGACGGCGCTTTCTGGCCCGATGGGGGCGGACCGGTTTCCCAAACAAAGGATTATGGCAGGGGCGCATCGGATGGGGTGCTGAAGGAACAGGGTGAAGACAATATCGCCGGTCCTGTACCGGGAGGTCGTTACCGCATTGTTTGGGACGGCAGGGATGTGAAAAATCTGAAATATGATATCAGTCCGGCTTCGGAAATGCGGGTGGTAGGCAATGCCATTGTTGGAACGCCCGATTGGAGCCCGGGTGAATCGCCGCAGATGACCTACCAGGGAAATGGCGTCTGGAAGATTACCCTGACGCTGCGCGGCGGTGCCGAATTCAAGTTTCTGTCGGGGGATGCCTGGGGGGCTCTTGACTATGAAGACGCGGGCGGTGGAAAGATACGGTTCGACGGCAGTTCAAACTTTATTGTGCCGGCCGGAGCCGACCGCAGTTATACCATCACGCTGAATGAGCATACGGGTACCTATACCCTTGAATAATAACAATTTTTTGGGGAAAGAAAACAAGGTCGGGGGACTTGGGTGCTGCGTTCCGTAAAGGGGCGCAGCATACTTTTTTTGGGGGGTGGAACGGAGTGTTTCAAAAACCTGTCAAAATTTTTATTGAAAATCAATTTGTTACAAAAGTGTCGTGAAAAAACGAGGCCCAAATTGTTGGAAAATCAGCCGTAATAATCCTACCTTTGCTCCCCGTTCAATAACGGGTTTTTTAACCAAGCCTGCCCGGGATGGCGGCAGGAGATAAATTTTTTTACAAATGAGTAAGTTACATTTTACTACCAAACATGCGAATGCGGCTACCGTAAAGCACAACTGGTATGTTGTAGACGGTACCAATCAAACCGTAGGTCGTATGTGTGCAAAGATCGCAGCAGTACTGCGTGGCAAGAACAAGGCATACTATACTCCGCACGTTGACTGCGGTGATTACGTAATTGTAATCAATGCCGACAAGGTTGTTTTCACCGGCAACAAAATGGAAGATAAGACCTATATCAACTTCTCCGGTTATCCTGGTGGAAAGAAAGAAGAGAGCGCGAAGAGCCTTCTGGCCCGCAGACCGGATGCCCTGATTGAAAGAGCGGTTAAGGGTATGCTGCCGAAGAACAGACTTGGTCGTAAAATGGCGAAGAAACTGTTTGTGTACGCAGGTGATGTACATCCTCACGCAGCACAGCAACCGAAGGATCTGAAATTCTAATCCACTAAAAAAGTACTCCGGAATCGTCCGGTACAAATAAAAAAATATGGAAAAGCAAAAAAATGCCGTTGGTCGTCGTAAAGAAGCTGTGGCCCGCATATTCCTCAGCAAAGGTGATGGTAAGATCACAGTAAACGACAAAGACTACAAAGTGTATTTCCCGCTGGTTTATCTCCAGAACCAGGTGGAAGCTCCCCTGAAAACAATTGACGCACTCGATAAATTCGATATTAAGATCAATGCACAGGGCGGTGGTATCAAAGGTCAGGCTGAAGCCGTAAGACTGGGTATTGCACGTTCTCTCTGCGAACTGAATCCTGAGTTCCGTCCTGCACTGAAAGCTGCCGGACTTATGACCCGTGATCCGCGTTCTGTTGAACGTAAGAAACCCGGACGTAAGAAAGCACGTAAGAGCTTCCAGTTCAGTAAACGTTAATCTGGTTCGCAACAGGTTGATCATCCGGATGGGTATCTGCAACCTGACGCAAGCCGCCTGATATCAACCATATACATTACTTTCAACACTAATAGAAAATGGAAAATAACACTTCATTACAGCAACAACTGCTCGAAGCTGGTGTACACTTTGGCCACCTGAAGAAGAAGTGGAACCCTAAGATGTTGCCTTACATCTTTGCTGAGAAAAAAGGCATTCACATCATTGATCTCAATAAAACGGTAGAAGGTCTGCAGGAAGTAGCAGCAGCCATGAAACAAATCGCCAAAAGCGGTAAGAAAATCATGTTCGTTGCTACCAAAAAGCAAGCTAAGGAAATCGTTACCGAATGTGCTCAGCGCGTTAACATGCCTTATGTTACCGAACGCTGGCTCGGTGGTATGCTCACCAACTTCAACACTGTTCGTAAGAGCGTGAAGAAAATGCAGAGCATCGAAAAAATGCTGAACGACGGAACACTGGACAGCATCACCAAAAAAGAACGTCTCACCCTCACCCGCGATAAAGAGAAAATGGAAAAGGTTCTGGGCGGTATCGCTCAACTGGGCCGCGTACCAGCTGCTCTCTTCCTGGTGGATATCGGACACGAGCACATCGCTCTGGCTGAAGCCAAGCGCCTGGGTATCACTACCTTTGGTATGGTCGATACCAACTGCGATCCGAACAAGGTAGACTTCGCTATTCCTGCGAACGACGATGCTACCAAGTCTATCGCTATCATCACCAACTACATCACTGCCGCTATCGCTGAAGGTCTTGCCGAGCGTCAGGCTGCAAAAGATGATGAAGTGGATGAAGATGTAGAAGATAAAAAAGTGAAATTCGACGTTGACGGTGAAGAAGGTGCCGACAAAGGTGGAAGAAAGGTTAGAGGAACCAACCAACCCAAGCGTCGTGTTCCCGGTGGAGCCAGCCGCAGACCCGCAGGTCCCGGCGCCGGTCCCCGCTAATCGCATCGCACTGAACAGACTATAATTCTTGAATGTTGGATTTTGAATGGCTTGCTGTGCACCCGTTTGAAATTCAACATTCAACGTTAAACTCATAAAAAGGAAAAGAACTATGTCAGTAACAATTACTGCAGCCGATATCAATAAACTTCGTCAGGCTACCGGCGCCGGTATGATGGATTGCCGCAAAGCCCTGACTGAAACCAACGGAGATTTTGAAGCAGCGATCGACTGGCTGCGTAAGCAAGGTCAGAAAGTTGCCGCTAAACGCAGCGACCGTGAAGCTAAGGAAGGTGTGATCATCGCTCAAACTTCTGCCGACAACAAAACCGGATTCGTGGTTTGCATCAGCTGTGAAACCGACTTCGTGAGCAAGAATGCCGACTTCGTTGCTTTCGCAAAAAGCATCGCCGACGCCGCTGTTGCCAACAACGTGAAGTCTGTTGAAGAACTGAACGAAGTTTCCATCAATGGTGCCAAAGTTGCCGACCTGATCAACGATAAACTCGCTGCTATCGGTGAGAAAATCGGTATCTCCAAATTCGAGCGTCTCGAAGCTCCCTACGTAGCGTCCTATATCCATGGCGCAAACCGTATGGGTGTTCTCGTAGGTCTTTCCAAAGAAGCTGCGGAAGCCGGTAAAGACGTTGCCATGCAAATTGCTGCAATGAATCCGCTGGCGGTTGACGCTTCGTCTGTTCCTGCAGAAACGGTAGAGCGCGAAAGAGCAATCGTTACCGAAACCATCGCTGCCGACCCCAAAATGGCCGGTAAGCCTCAGGAAATGATCGCTAAAATTGCAGAAGGTAAACTTAACGCTTTCTTCAAGGAAAGCACCCTGCTCGCTCAGGCTTTCGTAAAAGACGGAAGCAAATCTGTTGCCGACTACCTGAAATCTGTGGACGCCGACCTCAAAGTGACCGCGTTTGTTCGCGTAGCTCTGGGCTAAGCCGACCCAACAATACCCAAAAGGAGAGATTTTTCTCTCCTTTTTTTATGCCCATACCCGCGTTTTACGGGCTATCCATTATCTTGCAGGCGATTTCCTCATTAAAACTTTCTCTTCCATGCAGCCTAAGTATAAAAGAATACTCCTGAAATTATCCGGTGAATCGTTAATGGGGGACAAATCATTTGGCCTTGATCCGGCTATGATTTCCCAGTACGCCAAAGCCATCCGTGAAATTCACGATCTTGGCGTAGAAGTGGCTATTGTGATTGGTGGTGGTAATATCTACCGTGGAATGAATGAGGCTGAAACTGGAATTGAACGTGCGCATGGCGACTATATGGGGATGCTCGCTACCGTTATCAACGGTATGGCCCTCCAGGCAGGCCTCGAAAAAGAGGGTATGTTTACCCGTATGCAAAGTGCCATCAAAATGGAACAGATAGCCGAACCCTATATCCGCCGTCGTGCCATCCGCCACCTCGAAAAGAAACGTCTCGTAATCTTCGGCGCCGGTACCGGTAACCCCTACTTTACTACCGATACCGCGGGTTCGCTCCGCGCCATCGAAATCAAGGCCGACGTGATCCTGAAAGGCACCCGGGTCGATGGCATTTACACCGCTGACCCCGAAAAAGACCCCTCTGCTACCAAATACGATCAGATCAGCTTTGCAGAATGTATCCAGAAAAACCTCAAGGTGATGGATATGACCGCATTCACTCTCTGCATGGAAAATAACCTGCCCATCATCGTATTCGATATGAATAAGCCCGGAAACCTGAAAAAAGTGGTTATGGGCGACAAGGTGGGAACCCTGGTACAGGGCTAGAATCGAAAATTTGCAAATTCCCGACTTTTTTCGTAACTTAATAGAAAGGGATCTGTCCGAACCGGCAGATCCCTTTTAACGTTACAACGATTTGTCTACTTCGGCAGATAGGTCGGCTGCATCACCGATCTGATTTCTTCAAACGGAATAAAAGCGGAAATCTGCCCGGCCGCAAAGGGGGCAATTTCGTATGGGGAATAGCTGAAAACTACCCCTTTGTCGGTAAGGTAAAAATTACCATTGGGTTCTACATGCTCCTCAAAAAGCAGATTGTCCTTAAGCGACTCATTCTCTCCAATCCCGTATTTTTTCCGAAATGCCTTTTCGAGGGCTTTGCCCACAATGGGTTTATAGCCGGGCAGAAACACATCTTCCGGTTTCAAAACCTTGCCGTTCTCCAGATCGAAAACAATGAAGCCGGAAGCGTGATTACCATGGGCACCCCCCGTATAGGAATAAAGAAATTTTTCAACCACCAGCAGGGGCCATTGGTTCCAGGGGATACTCATCCTTGTATCCTCAACGTAATTAAAAGCCATTGCCGCGCCTTCAGAACCAAGTATGTCGTCCAGCTCTTTCTTGTCCATCCCGGCCGTGTAACCGGTCTTAAATTGCTCTGTCAGGTACTTTGCGAATGCTTCTCCATCCGGGAAATCCTTTTCCGTGTCCGGCCGCGTGATGGCAGAGCGGAGTTTCTGAAGAACGGCTTCATCGGTTCCGCCCCGGGGCCAGAGTACCGTAGTGACCACATTGCCAACCGGGCTGTTCGGTCTGGCGGGAATAAGTTTGGCGGAATCGGTCCGATAGATGACATCAAAGTGGATGAGCTTAGGATCCGTATTGGGCTCCAGTTTAAAATCCATACTGATCCCTTTTTCCTCATCATACCATTTCCCTTCATATACGCCATTATCGCCCAGATTCCCCTTGAAATAGGGGTTTTGCGAACCGTCAACCCGTTCTTCGGTGAGAACGACGTGGCCGGTAGAATCGGTCTGGCCCCAGAATTGGATCGGTTCGCCGACCTTATCGTAGCTATACCAGCCGGTAAAGTCGGTAGCCGTTGTCCGGATCAGGTTCATGGTAACCGGTTGGCCGGCGAGAAGCCCCTTGATTTGTGTATACATCGAAGCCCCGCCGGTTTCGGACTTCGGATCCGCCGTGGCGTTTTTTTTGCGGCCGGTGTTCTGGCCACAGGAAATAAGGATCACTGAAAAAAGGAAAATGATTGTTTGTCGAAGCATAGATCGGATTTGTTGTTTAAAGTTAGCGCTTCCGCCATTACCGCAGAGGTACAAAAAAAATTGAAATACCTTTGTTCCGAAAACCTTGATTATGATGATGACCAGCCCCGAAATTGCCGCCATCCGCAAAGATTATATATTGGCCTCTCTCACGGAAAACGATGTCGATCAGGATGCGATAAAACAGTTCAGTCGTTGGTGGAATGAAGCGTTGGCTTCCCATATCGACGAGATCAATGCCATGACGCTGGCAACGGCTTCGGCGGAAGGTGTTCCGGATGCGCGTATTGTTCTGCTGAAGGGGTTCGACGAAAAGGGATTTGTATTTTTTACCAACTACGAGAGCAGCAAGGGGCGTCAGCTCGCGGCCAATCCCCGTGCCGCCCTGGTTTTTTTCTGGAAGGAATTGGAGCGCCAAATCCGTATTTCCGGGGTGGTGGAGAAGGTAAGTGCCGAAGAAAGCAATGATTATTTCAACAGCCGCCCGGAAGGCAGCCGCCTGGGTGCCTGGGCGTCACCGCAGAGTACCGTAATACCCGACCGGACCTGGCTGGAAAACCGGGAAGAAGAGCTGAGAACGCAGTTCGACGGAAAAGCGGTTACCCGTCCGGAACATTGGGGTGGCTACCGTCTGCGTCCCCTTTCCCTAGAATTCTGGCAGGGAAGGGCGAGCCGACTGCACGACCGGATCCGTTATGTCCGCAAGGGGGAGAGCTGGAAAATTGAACGCCTGGCCCCATAAAAAAATCCTTTTATGTATCAGGGGTTGATGCATAAAAGGATGATAAAATCCTATTGTAGAGAGAGCACTCTCTTCAGGTACCTTAAGCTTTTTTCTGAGCTGCTTTGGCCGCTTGTTGCGGTCTTGCAGGTCTTGACTTACCGAAGGAACCTTTAAAGGTTTTTCCTTTTTTGGTTTTTTTGTCGCCTCTTCCCATAATTCTGGTTTATTGAGTTACTATTTGAATGAACGGCAAATGTAAAAAAAAGCTCCGATACAACGCAGTACCGGAGCTTTAAAATTCGTATTGGGAAACTTATAACTTGGCAGAGAGCTCTTTACCAGCTTTGAATTTCGCAACTTTTTTCGCCTTGATTTTGATTACGGCGCCAGTTTGCGGGTTGCGGCCGTTACGGGCTGCACGCTTGGTTACGGAGAAAGTACCGAATCCTACGAGGGTAACTTTACCACCGCCTTTCAAAGTTTTGGTAACCGCTTCGATGAAAGAGTCGAGGGCAGCGTTAGCCTGCGTTTTGGTTACGCCTGCATCTTCAGAGATTTTGGCGATCAATTCAGCTTTGTTCATAGTGAAGTATTTTAAGTATTTGTGTGAACAAATATAGAAGGTTTTAATTGCCAACAAAATTTTTTTGACTTTTTTCGGGTACCGTATTTTCCCCTGGAATCCGCATGTGGTAAGGGTTGCACGCATTACGTAAAAACACGTGTCTTCCCTTTTTTATACGTTGGGGCGCTGAAACCCGCTACAGTAAAGGGTTTCAGGAAAAATGGCTGAAACTCTTACTGGTAAAGGCTTTAAAGAGAATTTACGATTATTTGCGGGTTGAGCAAATGCTTTTTTTTGTTATCCACAATTAGTTCACAACCTGGAGAACGGAGCGGAAAGCGATAAAGTTAGCCCCCCATTTTTCGTAGCTGCGGTCGCGTATTTCGGTGGAAAATTCAGCAATATAGCGGTTGTAGTCGGCCGCGCTCCGGGCGGTATACTGTACGGCATAGGTGGGTCCATCGGTTTCGTCAACCTCCAGCAACCGCATCATCCGGTAGTCCTCGAACAGGCCCGTAGCCAAAATATCCGGGATATGACTGCTCTTCATCCAAAGCATCCAGTTGTCGTGGATCTCCCAGGTTACCTTTATCGTTTCGTTGTAAACAATCATAAAATTCGGTTATAACGCCAATTCCAGATAAACCGGACAGTGATCGCTGTGCTTTACGTCGGGGAAGATGGCAGCCGATTTCAGCCTGCTTCGGAGCTCTTCGGTGACACAGATATAATCGATGCGCCAGCCCTTGTTCTGCAGCCTTACGCTGGGAAAACGCTGACTCCACCAGCTATAATGATGCGGCTCCTGATTGAAATGACGGAAGGTGTCGATATAGCCATCGGCGAGGAAATGATCCATCCATTCTCTTTCTTCCGGAAGGAAGCCGGAAGATTTTTTATTGCCCTTGGGATCGTGGATGTCTATTTCCTTGTGGGCAATATTGTAGTCGCCGCAGATGATCAGGCGTGGCCTGGTTTTCCGGAGCTCATTGAGATATGCACGGAACTCGTCGAGCCACTGATATTTATAGGTTTGTCTTTCGTCGCCACTGGTACCCGAAGGGAAATAGGCGTTGATAATGGTGAGGTCGGCAAGATCCATGCGGATCACCCTCCCCTCAAAGTCGCTTTGTTCAATACCGTTGCCGTAGAATATTTCGTCGGGTTTGTGTTTGGTCAGAAAAGCCACGCCGCTGTATCCCTTTTTGTTGGCGGAGAACCAGTAGTCTTCGTAGCCCAGCTCGGTAAACGCAGCATGGTTAACGTTTTCACGATGCGCTTTGGTTTCCTGAAGGCAGATGATATCGGCGGGGTTGGTTTTCAGCCAATCGGTAAATCCCTTGTTCATGGCTGCCCTTATGCCGTTTACGTTATAGGAAAGTATGCGTAGGTTCTCCATTGAAGTGGTTTCCTGCAAATTTAACGGGATGAGGCGATATTCGCTTTATTTTTACGGCCAATCCTTATTCAATGCCCTATCTTAGTAGAAGAATGGATTAAAGCAGATTTTATGGAACTAGAGAAAAAAGAACAAGACAAGGTGGTTCCCGCCAAACCTAAGCCACGCTATCTGGAAGGGCCCAAGAGCCGTTGGTACGAATTCAAGTTTGCCCTGAAAGTATTTTCACAGTTCATCAAGGGCTTCCGAACCCTGCACTTTATCGGTCCGTGCGTAACGGTATTCGGTTCAGCCCGGTTTAAGGAAGATCATGAGTACTACAAAGCCGCTCAGGCCATCGGAAAGGGTATTGCCGAAATGGGTATGACAACCATGACGGGTGGTGGTCCGGGTATCATGGAAGCCGCCAACCGCGGAGCGTTCGAAGCCGGAGGCTACTCCGTGGGCTGCAATATCATCCTTCCCTTCGAGCAACATCTGAACCCCTACGTGCACAAGAGCATTACCTTCGATCACTTTTTCGTGCGCAAGGTGCTGTTGGTAAAATATTCGTATGCCTTCGTGATCATGCCGGGAGGCTTCGGTACGCTCGACGAGTTTTTTGAAACCATTACCCTGATTCAGACCAAATCCATCACACAGTTCCCGATCGTGCTTTTTGGTAAGGAATATCACAAGCATCTGATGGATCATATCGTAGCCATGGCCAAAAACGGCACGATTTCCGAGGAGGATCTGTCGCTGGTATTGCTCACCGACGATATCGATGAAGCAATGAACCATATCAATACCTATATCACAAAAAATTATACGGTGAAGCCGAAACGTCGGCGTCTTTTCTTCGAAATGAGATCCTAAAAGAAAGTCCCGCACCCGGCGGGACTTTTTATTTTGATTAGGCTTCTTCCATATTGGGGCGGATCCATCTTTCGGCATCCTCCCGGGTCCATCCTTTTCTTCGGATATAGTCCTCCACCTGATCTTCGGAGATTTTACCAACACCAAAGTATTGGCTTTTGGGGTGGCTGAAATACCAGCCGCAGACACTGGCGGCGGGGTACATGGCCAGTGATTCGGTGAGCGTGATACCCGTTGTTTCCGGTGCCTTCACCAGATCGAATAGTTTGTATTTCTCCGTATGGTCGGGGCATGCGGGATATCCGGGTGCCGGGCGGATACCCTGATATTTTTCCTTGATCAGCTCTTCGTTGGACAAGGCTTCGTCCTTGGCGTACCCCCAGAACTCCTTACGCACCCGTTCGTGCAGCAACTCGGCAAAAGCCTCGGCAAAACGGTCGGTCAATGCCTGGAGCATGATCTTGTTGTAATCGTCGTGAGCCTCCTGGAATTTCTGGAGATGGGGTTCGATGCCATGGATGGTAACGGCGAACGCTCCGATATAGTCCTGTTTTGAATGGCCTGCCGGTGCGATAAAATCCGCGAGGGAAAGGTTGGCGATTCCCGGGGCTTTTTTTGCCTGCTGGCGCAGGAATTCCAGTGTTGTTTTCTGCCCGTTGTTGTTTACGGTAACAGAATCCGGTCCGGTTTTTTCGGCCTCCCAGAATCCAATGACACCGCGGGCTGTCAGCCATTTTTCGGCAATGATCTGGTCGAGCAGTTTGTTCGCGTCGTTATAGAGTTTGGTCGCTTCCTTACCAATTACCGCATCGTTCAGCAGATCGGGGAAGCGACCGCCGAGTTCCCATGCAATAAAGAAGGGCGCCCAGTCGATGTATTTTCTCAGTTCCGAAAGGTCATAGTTGTCGAAACTGCGGATACCGGTGAACGTTGGTTTCACGGGCTCATAGTTGCTCCAGTCGATCTGGGTTGCGTTTGCCTGCGCATCCGCAAAGGATATGTATTGTTTGATGCTTTTTTTCTTTCCGAAGTCTTCGCGGACCTTTTGGTATTCTGCGTCGATATTGCCCAGGAATTCGGCTTTCTGTTCGCCGAGGAGAGATCCGGCAACGGTAACGCTGCGCGAGGCGTCGAGCACGTGCACCACGCCGTTATCGTATTCCTGCGCGATCTTCACCGCCGTATGCGTACGTGAAGTTGTAGCCCCACCGATGAGCAGTGGAATCGTGAAGCCCTGACGTTTCATTTCGCGGGCTACGTGCACCATTTCGTCGAGGGAAGGCGTGATCAGCCCGCTCAGACCAATCATGCTCACATTTTCCTTTTTCGCGGTCTCCAGAATCTTATCGGCCGGTACCATGACACCGAGATCGATGATATCGTATCCGTTGCAGGCCAGTACCACGCCGACGATATTTTTTCCAATATCGTGCACGTCGCCTTTTACGGTGGCGAGAAGAATTTTGGCAGCTCCTTCTCCCTTATCGTTTACGTTGTTTTTCTTTTCTTCTTCGATATAGGGGGTGAGTACCGCCACCGATTTTTTCATGACCCGGGCGCTTTTCACCACCTGCGGAAGGAACATTTTTCCGGAGCCAAAGAGGTCGCCCACGATATTCATACCGTCCATCAGCGGTCCTTCGATAACATCGAGCGGCTTCGCATATTTAAGACGGGCTTCTTCCGTATCGGCTTCGATATAGTCGGTGATACCGTTTACGAGAGCGTGTGCCAGACGTTTTTCTACGGATTCGTTTCTCCAGGCTTCGTCCTTTACTTCGGCCTTACCTTTGGCCTTTACCGTTTCGGCAAAGGCAATCAGTTTTTCGGTGGCTTCGTTGTTGTTGTTATTCCGGTTGAGGATTACGTCTTCGCAAAGATCACGGAGTGTGGGTTCGATTTCGTCGTAAACGACGAGCTGGCCGGCGTTCACGATGCCCATATCCATTCCGGCGCGGATGGCGTGGAAAAGGAATACAGAGTGAATCGCTTCCCGCACGTGATCGTTACCCCGGAAGGAGAACGATACGTTGGATACACCGCCGCTGACTTTGGCGAGCGGCATCAGGCGTTTGATCTCACGGGTGGCTTCGATAAAATCGACCGCATAGTTGTTGTGTTCTTCGATACCCGTAGCAACGGCAAAGATGTTGGGGTCGAAGATGATATCCTGGGGTGCGTACCCTACTTTTTCGGTAAGGATCTTATAGGCACGTTTACAGATTTCCACTTTCCGGTCTTTGGTGTCGGCCTGGCCGGCTTCGTCAAAAGCCATTACCACAACGGCCGCCCCGTAGGCTTTACAGATCTGTGCATCGCGGATGAACTTTTCTTCGCCTTCCTTCATGGAGATGGAGTTGACGATGCATTTACCCTGAACACATTTCAATCCCGCCTCAATGATTTCGAATTTGGAGGAGTCGATCATGACGGGGATGCGGGCAATATCGGGTTCGCTCTGAAGCAGGTTAAGATAGGTGGTCATTGCCTGCACACCGTCGAGCAGGGCATCGTCCATGTTTACGTCGATGATCTGGGCGCCGTTTTCCACCTGTTGGCGGGCAACCGACAGCGCTTCCTCGAATTTTCCTTCACGGATCAGCCGGGCGAATTTCTTGGAACCGGTAACATTGGTTCTTTCTCCGATATTGATGAAGTTGGTTTCGGGGCGAACAACGAGGGGTTCGAGTCCGCTTAAACGTAGAAAGGGTGATATTCTGTTGGCACTCATGTTGGGTTACTTTACCGGGATTAGGCCCGGTTTATATGGTTAGAGAACCGCTTCCGTTTCCGGAACCAGTCGTGGACTGTAATTTTTTACTGTTTCAGCGATGTGACGGATATGATCGGGAGTTGTTCCGCAACATCCGCCAACGATATTGAGGAAGCCTTCTTTGGCCCATTCTTCGATGATATGGGCGGTTTGATGGGGCTGCTCATCGTATTCACCAAATGCATTCGGCAAACCGGCATTGGGGTAGGCCGATGTATAGCACGCAGCAATCTGGCTAAGCTCTTCGATATGCGGGCGCATCTGTTCGGCGCCGAGGGCGCAGTTCAGCCCGACACTCAGGGGGTTGGCGTGCATTACGGAGATGTAGAATGCTTCCAGAGTTTGTCCGCTCAGCGTTCGACCCGATGCATCGGTAATGGTACCGCTGATCATGATCGGCAGCTCCGGCTGTCCAATTTTGCGGAAATATTCCTTGATGGAGAAGATGGCTGCCTTGGCGTTGAGCGTATCGAATATGGTTTCGATCAGCAGTCCATCAACACCACCTTCATGAAGACCACGGATCTGTTCGGTATAGGCGGCAACCACTTCGTCGAAAGTAATGGCCCGGTAGCCCGGGTTGTTAACATCCGGGGAAAGGGAGAGGGTTTTATTGAGAGGGCCGATGGCGCCGGCCACAAAACGCGGTTTGTTTGGGTTGGCGGCGGTGTACTCATCGGCCACCTTACGGGCTACCTGTGCCCCGGCAAAATTCATCTCATAGGCCAGCGACTGCATATCGTAGTCGGCCATCGCGATGCTGGTGCTGCTGAAGGTATTGGTTTCGATGATGTCGGCACCGGCTTCGAGGTATTCGCGGTGAATGGCGCCGATGATATCCGGACGGGTAATGTTGAGGAGGTCGTTATTCCCTTTAACGTCGAGATGCCAGTTAACAAAGCGTTCGCCACGATAGTCGGCCTCCTGCAGCTTGTAGCGCTGAATCATGGTTCCCATTGCGCCGTCAATAACCAGGATCCTGTCTTTCAGACACTCCTGGATTGTTTTTTTACTCATATTCAATAACTGTTTTAACACCCGATGGATGCCGTTAACGATTGAACAGTATAAACGTGGGAAGAAGAGTGTATGCGGGTATCTTTCCTGCGTTTATTAGTTCTGTTTACCGGGCCGAACAATAAACAAATCCGCCCATTATCCTACGAAGGTACGAATTTCCTGCGAATCGTCAAAGGGGGCTGTATTAGCGCGACACGTAGCTTTCCACCGGAAGCCTGTTGGCTATGGATCGGCCAAGGGTCATTTCATCGGCAAATTCAAGTTCACCTCCGAAGGAGATGCCTCTGGCGATGGTAGTAATCCTGACCCCGGTATGCTGAAGTTTTTTCTGGATATAGTAGATGGTGGTATCTCCCTGGATATTGGGGTTCAGGGCGAAGATCAGCTCTTGTGTACCTTCGGTTTCCACCCGTTTGATCAGCGGTTCGATGGTGAGCTGGTCGGGTCCGACACCGTCGAGCGGGGAAATGATGCCGCCCAGTACATGGTAGGTGCCGCTAAACTGCTGCGTGTTTTCAATGGCGATCACGTCGCGGAGGTTTTCCACCACGCAGATGGTGTCCTGCCGGCGCATCGGATTGCTGCAGATATTGCAGGTTTCGTGGTCCGACACCGTAAAGCAGCGCCTGCAGAACTTGATTTCGTTCCGCATACGGATAACCGCCTCACCGAAGCGGGTAACATCTTCCGAATCCTGTTTAAGGAGGTGCAGCACAAGGCGCAGGGCGGTTTTTTTACCGATACCCGGCAGACGGCTGAATTCCAAAACGGCTTTTTCCAGTAATGCGGATGGGAGTTGCATAATGCAAAGATACCTAGAGATTGATCACAAATTCATTCTCCCAGTTGCCTTTTACTGTTAATTTCTTCTCGTAAGGCGTTACCGTTTCCGGCTGCTGCCGCGTGGTGAAGAAGGTGCCGGGATCCCACTTTCCATTCCCGTTGGTATCGTTCAGAATGCGGATTTCGTACTCGCCCGGCTGGAAGATGGGCGCAAAGAAGGGTGTAGCCGAAATGGGTATGCTGTATTTTACTTCGTTGTTGGCAATCAGTTGCAGCACTCTCGGCACACCGGTATCGACATAGTTCACGAAACGTATGCGCAGTTGTCCATATTCCGAAGCTTTTCGGGTAGCAAACTGAATGGTATCCCGGAGAACCCCCCTGTTGGTGCTGTCGGTCATGCAGCTGTCGGCCACCACCAGGTTGAAATCGGTGCCGGCAGGCCATTTATGGTTCAGGGTAACCACGGTGCGGCTGGTGTCGAGGCTGAGTGTATAGCCCGGAACCGGCTGGAGGGTAGAGTCCAGAAGAGTGATTCCGGTGCTGTCGTACAGGGCCAGCGGCTCCGCAAACGTAAAGGTCAGCGGTTTCAGCAGGTCCTGGGTGCCGCCTTCCAGACTCAGGGTGTATCGTAGAAAATTTTCTTCTTCCTGCTTTTTCCTGGGTTTCGGAGCCTTCGGCGAAATTGAGGATTTTCGTTTTTCCTCTTCTTCCCTGGCAGCCTCATCCACATAAGCATAGAGCGTAATCGGGGGCGTGCTGTCGCTGACATTAATCACCGAATCGCTGAAGGCAAAGAGTTGGTCGGGGTTCAGATAGCGCTGCATTCCTCCTTCATCCTTGAGGGCGTATAGTTTAAACTGGCCCGGAGGCAGATGGTGGAAGAGAAATTCGCCCTTGCCGTTTACCCGGGTATAATATCTGGGCTTTTGTTTGATTACGGCGGAGTCGTCGAGATTGTTATGCAGCATAACAATCAGCGTGGTATCGATCTGGCCGGTCTGGGCAACCACAACATTACCGAGAAGCATCATCGAATCTAGATAGTTGCCGGTAGAAAAGGTATAGCTGAAATCCTGGAAAGGGTTTCCTTCGTTCAGGTCCTTGATGGCTTTTCCGAAATTAAGGGTATAGGTGGTGTTTTCCTCGAGGGTATCCTTGATTTTCACCGTTACCGTTCTCAGTTTACGCGTTACGTTCGGCGTGGATTTCAACGTAGGTGAAACAATCAGATTTTCGAAGATATTGTCCAGTTCCACAAACTCATCAAAATCGAAGGTGATGGTATTCCGGATCCGGGCAGCGTTGAGGGAGAACTCTTCGGGAGTGGCTTTCAACAGCACCGGCGGCAGGGAGTCTCTCGGACCACCCGTTGGGCGGGCCATACTGGCACAACCCTCCAGAATCAGGGCAACAACGATGGAAAACAACAACAATACCGGCAGAAAGGCCTTCTTCATGAAAAATCCGTTAAATGATTTGCAAACTTAGGGAGAATTTGGTCGGTAGCCTGTGAATAAAGCACTAAAATCTAGACTTCCCCTTCATCCGCATTCAACGCGTGCAAACTCACCGCCAACTCATTGGTTTTAACGAAATTGCACCAGTGGCAGTCCGATTTTCCGCATCCGGTGTAAAAATCGTGATTGCGGATCTTCTCCCATACGGTGGTGATTTGATGGGTAACCGTAGCGATATCGGCATCGGTAATGACCACCCGTTCTTTTCGGTACTGCTTCTTTTTGTCCGGTTCGATAAAATCGAATTCGGTGCTCACCACCTGCCAGTCGCCGTTGCGGTGTCCATCGACGAGAATCTTATAGAAGACGGCCTGTCTCCAGTAGTCGCCGCCATTCGGCTCTTTGTCGCTGGGTGGCTTCAGTTTCTTGATGCCGTTATCGGGATCGCCGGTTTTATAATCGACGATATGCACCATTTTCCCTTCAAACTCCAGTTTATCCAGCTTGCCCTTGAGGGGAACACCGTTCACCACCACGTTCCGGATATTCCGTTCCACCGCTACGATCTTGTTCCAGGAATGGATGTACTGATCGTAATAGTTGGCCAGGATATCCCGGCCGTATTCCATCCTCCGCTCAAACTGCTCCCGGGTAAAGCTTTCGCGGTGACGGCGCATATACCAGGAGAAGTCTTCGATAAACTCTTCCTTTCCGGGGAAGACGTCGTTCTGCTCCTTCATCTTTCGGAACAGGCTTTCCACGGCATGGTGGATGGCCGAACCGAATTCCGTTGCGTCGTTTTTGGGTGAGGGGATCCGCACGAGGTTCCGGAAATAGAATTCCAGCGGACAATGCAGGTAGTTGCTCAGCGCGGTAACGTTCATGGTAAAACGCTCGAGGATGCGGGAAACAAATTCTTTTTCCAGACGTTCGATTTCCGGAGCCACGTTTTCTGCCAGATTAAGGGCCATGAAATCGGCCATCTCGTCGGCGGGGATAATTTTCTTTTCCACCGGAAGCTGTCCGTCGGCCTGAATTTCCGCGATAAACATGGAGGGCTCAAGATCCTTACCGTCATCCCGGTATCGGCTATACGAAATCGTCAGATGCTTTTCTGCCCGCGTAAGGGCAACATAGAACAGGCGACGAAGTTCTTCCGTAGCATCGGCCGCGCCATCCTCCAGGGAAGAAAAAAGCGTGTCGGGCATTTTGTAGCCGCCCGCGGGTTTTCTCTTCTTTTCCCAGAAAGAAGAATTGCAGCCCGCAAATAATACGTATTCGTATTCCAGACCTTTGGAGCCGTGGGCCGTCATCAGGTTGACGCCCTTGTCGTTTCCGGAAACCTGTACCAGCGGAATAGGAAGTCCTTCCTTCTGCATGGTATCCATGATATCCACCAGCTGCGCCAGTTTCATGGTGGGGTTGCGGCGGGTTTCTTCTTTCACAAAATCAAACAGGGCCGTCAGCACCTGCATCAGCCAGATTTTTTCCGGATGTTTCAATACATATCCCAGCAGGCCGCTCTCACGAATGATCAGTTCGAAAAGCGATTGCAGGGTGTGATTGGGAACGGCCGCAATCAGGGCCTCCAGTATGCGGGAAGCTTTCTTCAGGTTTTCATGGATACCGGAGGAGAAGAGGTCCCGCGCGGGTCGCGTGGCTTGTTCGTGCAGGTATTTCCGGAGATAGGTCCGGCTGGCGTAGTTGGAACTGCTGTTTTTGTCGGCCACTTCGGCTGTAAGTGTGGCGATATCTACGGCCGGTATGCCGAACCAGTTGATGTGCAGCAATTCGAACAGCATCTCGTCGCCGCTGAAGGGAATATCGTGTTCGCTGGCCAGGTAGCGGAAAATAAGAACGATCTGCTGGGCCAGGGGCAGCGTAAGGAGATCGACATTCCGCTTGCTGTAGACCGGGATATTGCGGACCTGAAAGAAGCGTGTTAGTTCTTCGCCGTATTTGTTTTCCTTATAGATGATGCCGATGCGGCCGGGTTGGACGCCCTGTTCCAGGAGTTTTTTGACTTCCAGCGTGATACCTGCCATTTCTTCCCTTTGGGAAAGGTATTCCCGGATCACCGGTGTGGTGTTCATGTCGATGAGGCCGGGCCGGGAGGCGACCAGGTTTTTGGAGAGATCGCGGATCTGGTTCACCAGACGTTCTTTGTTGGAATCGATCAGTCGCTTTGAGGTATCCAGTATCGGTTGGGTGGAACGGTAGTTGCGGGTGAGCACAACCGTTAGCAGTTGCTGTTGATAGCTGTCGGCGAACTGCAGCATATTTTCGACGTTGGCGCCCTGGAAGCGGTAAATCGACTGGTCGTCATCGCCTACGACAAACACGTTGGGTTGGTCCCAGTAGTTGATCAGGAGTTGTACCAAAGTGTTCTGGCTACCGCTGGTGTCCTGGTATTCGTCGACCAGAATATAGAGGAACTGTTCCTGGTATCTGCGGAGCAGGGCTTCGTTTTCCCGGAAGGCCTTGATTACCCAGTTGATCATATCGTCGAAGTCGTAGCGGTTGCGGCTTCGCATGATTTGCTGGAAAGGTTCGAAGGCATTGACGGCCGCCCGGAGCTTCTCCATTTTTTCTTTTTCTTCTTCGATCTTGTCGGTCCGGATATCGCCCTTTTTGAACTCTTTGGTTGCCCTTTTGGCGATGTATTCATCCCGTTCGGGGAGGGAAGCCAGGTAGGCATCGATTCGTTCGTTGATCCATTCCGGTGTCCAACCCTCGCGTTTCATGGTGCTGAAAAGCGCCTGGAGGTTGTTCATTTCGTAGTAGACATTCCCCCTGTAGCGTTTGAGCGGATGGTTTTTGGGGAATCCATCGATCAGGGTTTTCAGCATTTCGATCCGTTCCAGGTCGGAAACGGGGTCGAGGGAGTGCTTTTCGAAGAGGGCCAGGTTTTCCTGGATCACATCGTTGCAGAAAGCGTGGAAGGTATAGATGTTCACCTTGTAGGCGTCGGGGCCGATGAACTGCAGCAGCCGTTTGCGCATGGCAACCACGCCGGCGTCGGTATAGGTGAGGCAGAGAATATTATCGGGACGCGTATCGGTTTCCAGCAATATTTTGGCGATACGGGCGCTGAGGATCTGGGTTTTCCCGGTACCCGGCCCGGCGATCACCATAACCGGCCCCTCGATGGTATCGACGGCTTTTTTTTGTTCTGGGTTCAGCTGGGCGTAGGCTTCCTGAAAGCGGAGGATCAGTTCTTCGTTGATTTTAGCCATAGTATTGTAAAGATACTATTTCGGGTGAAGGGTTGAAACGACAAGCCCCTTCTGTTGGGCAGAAAGGGCTTGCGGAAGAAGTTGGGAATATCTTAACCCGGGATGCGGGAGATGTATTTTTCGATTTGTTTGATTTGGCTTACGATTTCCGGGGTGGTCGGTTTTTGTTCCTTGGCCTTGCGGAAAAAGTCTTTTGCGGCTCTGAACTCGCGCTTGTTCATCATGATGGAGCACATCTGGAGGTAGGCGGCGGCTCTGTTTTCCTTATCGGGCAGGCCTTTTCTGAGGGCGCTGCGGATATAGTTTTCGGCCTGTTTGAGGTCGTTTTTCTGGAGGGCGAGCATGCCCATCTGGAGGAGGCTGGCGCCTTCGGCTTCTTTCATGGGCATTCCCAGGTCCAGGCCTTTTTTCATCATTTTTTCAGCCCCGTCGAAGTCCTGCTTCATCATGGCGATATTGCCCTTGAGGGTATAGTAAACCGAGCGGATGGGTTTATAAAGCAGGTTGGGGAACTGTATGGAGTTCAATACTTTTTCGGCTCCTTCCATATCCCCGGACTCCATATATTCCTGGATCAGGCGCATGGGACCGAAGAAGAAATGGCTGAAAAGGAGAATGACACCGATGAGGTAAAGCGGGAACGCGGGCCAGAACGAGCTGTAGACGTTCGCGACAACACCCAGGGCGATAAGAACAATGGACAAAGGGAAACGATAGCGGATCAACCAATTATAAAACTTCATAATAAAATGCTTAAACGGATGGCAAAGATAGGGACAATGCGGATAACTGTTGGTTAATTCCGGATTTGGCTTATTTTTGCGCTCCCGGCAGGTTTTTTTGCCGGTCTGGCCTCGTAGTTCAATGGATAGAATAGAAGTTTCCTAAACTTTAGATACAGGTTCGATTCCTGTCGAGGCTACAAGGGAGCACTAGATTGGGTGCTTTTTTTTTGATCTGGTGCTTGATGTATTCGGTGCACCTTTTTTGATCCCAATTCGACTACCTGATAATTTCTCCTGTTCAAATGAGTCAAAAAGATGCAAGTTCAATTTCGCGTCTTGGTATTTTAGATCTAAAGCCGTGTATTTTCAGGGGCTGCGATTGTTCTAGAATCAGTCTGCTTCAATGATATATTCAACTGTTCCTGAATGCTTCGAACTCAAAACAGAATAGCCTGCATTCAATGTCCCCCCCAGAAATTTGTCAAGAGGAACTACCACTATAAAATTTCTGTTCTTTTTTTCGACGCGGTTGCGTTCATTTTTATAACCAGTGCCTTTGGTATATGTCTAAATATTTTCTGCAATCGGCGTTGATGTAATATTGAATGTTCACTAATTTTAGTAGGTGTTTTTTCGCCGTTTGGGAAGGCAGATATTTCCGAACGGATGGCGGTGTATGGGGAGTTTATCGGATTTAGCATGACAATTGAGATTACTAATGTGTAAGATTTATAAAACAATTGGTTCCCTTACAACCTTAAAAAATCATCTTAAAGAAAACGATATCCATGATTTTCGTTCGTTGAAAGAAGTAATGGAATTTCAACGCTCTTTTACGGATTTATGTCAAGATTTAATATCGAAGCACCGAATTGAAATTGAGATTGAAAAGAATGCCCTACCTGGTGAATTGGAACGGCTGAATTCTGAAATTGAAAATATAAGAAAAGGGTCAGAAGAGTTATTGAAACGTGATCTGGAAGAATTGAGGGTGCAGCTTAATTTTTGTTTGAACGCTTCTCCTGACGGGTTTTACGGGAAATTGTCCCGGTATTTCCGGAAAAAGCTGCTTGAGCGAAAGATGCGGAATAGAGAAGCTGAATTTTACAAGGAGGAAATTCAATTCGAAGAGCGGCTCAAAAGTAATTGTCAAAATAAGCTGGAGCGGTTACGATTTATAGAATCAGATCCGGAGGAAGCTGTAAGGCTAAGCGCGCAAATAGCTCTTTCCGAACTTGAACGAAAAAAAGCGGTAGTTGACAGTTTAAACAGTTTCATTTATGGTGCCTTGGGTGAACAAAAAGTTTTCAAAACCCTTGAGACCTTGTCCGATGATTATCATCTAATCAACGACTTTTCAGTTACTTTTCATCCTGCGATTCGTAACCGTCGGGAGAATGATTACATTAAATCTATTCAAATCGACCACATCCTTGTTGGACCTTCCGGAATCTTTCTGATTGAGACCAAAAATTGGAGTGATAAGTCGTTGGAGAGTTTGAGCTTACGCTCGCCTGTCGAGCAAATACAACGTACAAGTTTCGCCTTATTTAGATTATTTAATAAGGAAATAAAAAGTAGTGGAATACGATTAAACAATCACCATTGGGGTGATAAAAAGATTCCCGTCAGGAATCTTATTGTTTTGACTAACAAAAAGCCGAACGAAGAATTTCAATACGTGAAGGTCTTGTCCGTTGATGAATTATTGAACTATATCAAATATTTTAAGCCGGTATTCTCGGGTTTTGAAACGCATAATATTGCTGATTACTTGTTACGAATAGATGGGCAACGGGAAATTTCCATTCGATGAAAAGGGGTGGATTTTCTGCTTTGGTAGCGTAAGTTCAGGAATCCTTAACGGCAAAGACTTCCCATCGCCACTGTGTCTGATCGCTTGATAACCGGCGTCGTGGGTTCATATGTAATTGAATGTCAATGTTTTTGTTGAGTATGAAGAGGTATATCAATTAGATGTCAAGTAAAACGTGCAAAATACTTGACATTTTTAATTAATTTTGTAGCCATGAGGGTAGCTGGAAAAATAGCGGAAAAAATAGCGGAAATTCCGTACGGTACTACATTCACGTACGGTGAGCTGCCTATTGCTTCGGATGAATATAGTGCCGCTGCAAAGGCACTGGAGAGGTTGGTAAAAAAGGAGGTAATCCGCAGGGCGTCTACAGGGGTGTTTTATAAGCCAAGAAAAAGCACTTTCGGCCCCCTTCGCCCCCGAGAAGAAGAATTACTCAGGCCCTATTTGTTTGAGCGGGGGAAGCGAATCGCTTACATCACCGGACTTGCTTTGTACAACAGGTTGGGGCTGACAACCCAGGTCCCCAAAGATATTCGTGTTGCAAGCAGAGATAAGCGTATCGTTGCTAAAGTGGGGAATATCCGAATTAAACCGATCAAAAGTTATGAAGATGTAACCGATGACAATTATTATCTTTTGGAATTGCTGGATGTGCTGAAAGATTTTAAAAACATTTCTGACATGGGAAAAAAGGAAGGGGTCAAATTCATGCTTAAAAAATTCGAAAGGCTACCGGAGAAAGAGCGCGATAAGTTGGTTGCCATAGCGTTGAAATATCCTCCAAGGGTGAGGGCTTTTGTCGGATCTTTGCTAAACGAACTCAACCCGGCCAAGCCGGTAAAGGCACTAAAGGATAGCCTAAATCCGCTGAGTATTTTTGACTTCGGAATCGGAAAGGATTTGTTGCGTTTTGTGGACTTCTGGAATATACGTTGAATATGAATCTGCACGAAAATCAACAGCTTTTTCAGGATGCGGTTATTGCAACTGCAGAACGACTCGGTATTCCTGAAATCTATGTGGAAAAGGATTATTGGGTAACAGTTGCATTGCATGCCATATTTCATTCGGTAATTGCTGGGGAGGCCGTCTTTAAAGGGGGAACTGCTCTTTCAAAGTGCCATCGACTGATAGATCGGTTTAGCGAGGATGTTGATATTGTAGTTTTGGCCCAAAGAAACGAATCCAGGAATCAACTCAAAAGTAAGTTGAAAGCAATTACCGAAGCTGTCGCACGGATAATACCAGAAGAGGAAATAGTTGGTATTACGAACAAGAGGGGAATGATACGTAAAACAGCTCATAAATATCCCAGGCAAGACTTCACCGGAATCTTCGGGCAGGTACGAGAACATATTGTTATAGAAGCATCATGGCTGGGGAGTGCTGAACCTCACGGGCTTGCGACCGTCTGTAGTTACATTACGGAAATGATGATGGCGCAAGGTCGAGATGAGTTAATTGGTCAATATAGTATTCTGCCCTTTACCGTAAATGTCTTGAGTAAGGAAAGAACGCTTTGCGAAAAGATAATGAGTCTTGTCAGATTTTCACAAACCGAAAACCCATATACGGATCTTGCCAACAAAATAAGGCATGTTTACGACCTTCATCAGATGCTGAAAGATGAACGGGTGATATCATTTTTCGATAGTCCGAATTTTGACGAAATGCTTATAAAGGTTGGAATGAATGACAGGAAGAGCTTCAAGAACAATAATCTATGGTTGGCGAATCACCCCGCAAAGGCCATTATTTTTAGCCATACTGAAGATACATGGAGTAAAATAAAAACTGCTTACCGCACCACATTCAGAGAATTGGTATTGGGTAAACTGCCGACAGAATTCGAATTGATAAATACAATGAAAAAAATTTATTCACGCCTTCAACATATAGAATGGAAAATTCCTGAATAGGGGGGATAGTATCCTGCGATCCTATATAACAAAACAGCCACTTATCCAATACGCGCAGGGATCTTTTTCCTCCCTCGGAGATGTGAAATTAGATAGTAATAATCTCTCCATATTCCTGAAACATTTCAGATTCTTCCCAAAATACAGCATCCTCCGGACGGGATGATTTATTGAACGCCTCTTGACATCTTACGAAGTGCCCCGTATATTTGGGCCTTAGCGGTTTTCTTTATTTGCCCATCGAAATAGACGAAATCACTAAATGATGCTTATGTTTAAGACAATGCGGTGGTTTCGCAATCGACCACATCTAATTTCTGCTATCCGACCGGTTCATTGGGTTTCCCTGGCCCAACCCCGTCCCGTCTACGCAAATACTAAAGCCTTAAGATATCTTAACCCCTTAAATCGTAACCACTAAACCATGAAAAGAATTTCACTGTATCTTGTCCTGACATTTCTTTTTAGTTCCGGAATGTTCGGTCAAAAGTTGACCCTAACAGACCTGATGACCCTTTGCAGTAAAAAGAATTGGCAGGATGTCAACCAAT